>WOR8_10003053_pt1 | contig 16382 bp, 24 predicted proteins | sample DeeMarSeWOR38_10_FD_19890 | JGI IMG/M metagenome (IMG submission 19890) | reverse complement strand
AATATAATTCAGATTTTTTTACATAAAATATTATATTTTAATAGTGTATAATATAAAGTTATAAAAATTAATAAAATTATGATATTTAAATATTAAAAAATGTTTTCAGAATCTTGAATATTACTGGGTATTTTACTAATAATTTTGTTATTATAGTTTCGGTTTTATTTCTTGGTATAATAACTGCTAATGATGCATTAACTACTTCTCCATGTTCATCCTTTAGATATACAGAAACTATGTATGTTCCTTTGTATTCCCATACATGAGAAGCACAAATTTCATCACCAGATATAAAAGGTCCAAGCCAATCTGTTTTATTTCCATCACTCCAATTCCATGATGCATATAGATAATCCTCATCTGGATCAATACCAGTTATACAATATGTATATTCTATTCCTATTTTTCCATTAGTCTGTCCATTTATAATCGGTATATCTGGTGGATTATTTTGCATTTCAACATAGGCTTTTGTTTCGTCAATAGCCAAACTACCATTATCATCTGTTACTGTTAAAGTCACATTGTATTGACCCACTTCATTATACATATGAGTTGGATTCTGATCATTAGATGTTTCATTGTCACCAAAATCCCAATACCATGAATAATCTGGATTTCCACCATAAACGGAACCTGTAAAATTAATCTGATTATCTACAAGACCATAATAAGGTCCATTTGCATCAGCAAGAAACTCAATTTCACCGAATGCAAATACTTTTCCATCTCCTGAACCAACAAATGCTTTACTTGCTGCAATAGCAGGAGAAGATTTCATTCCAATAATACTTTGAAAATTATACTCCCAAATCTTAACACCTGTAAAAGCATCCAAACATAATAGATAAGAGGGAAAACCGCAACATGGATCAGTTCCATAATATACTTTACCATCAGCTATTGCCGGTGATGACCACACACCACCACTTATTTCATACCTCCAAATAAATATACCTGTTTCTTGATCTAAACATATTAAACTTCCATCACTAGAACCAATATAGATATTATCATAAGAAATAGCTGGAGAAGAATGAATCTCACCAAGTGTGGTGTAGTTCCAAATTAAATTTCCTGTATTAGCATTTAAACAATAAATATTAAAATCATTTCCACCAAAGTAAACCTTCCCATTATCAATTGCTGGTGAACCCCATATCCCAGTACCGATTGAATATAACCAAATCGAATCACCTGTATTGACATTTAGACAATGAAAATTCCCATTTAGATCACCAAAGTATACATAATTATCTTTTATTATCGGTGATGACCAAATAGCATTTTGTGTTGAATATCTCCAAACAAGATCTCCATTATTTGCATCTAGACAATATAAAAAGCCATCGTTTGAACCAAAAAAAACCTTGCCATCATTAACTTTTGGTGAAGATTCAATCATATAATTTGTTTTGTAACTCCAAATTAAATCCCCATTAATTGCATCAAGACAGTATAAATATGAATCTTGAGAACCTAAGTAGACACTGTTATTGTCAATTGCAGGTGTAGCTGTAATCAAACCTCCTGTTGTAAAATTCCATAATAGGTCACCGTAATCCATATTAAAGCAGTATAAATTATGATCCCAAGAACCAACATATACTCTCCCGTGGGATACAATCGGTGAAGATGTAATTAAATCATTTGTTTGATAAGACCAAAGAACGATATCACTATCTGGGGCTTTTGAAGTAGAAAAGCCGGTATTTAATTTATCATGATGAAATTCAGGCCACCAATCGTTACCTTTTGATTCTCCTAGAGATTCATTGTAAGATTGATTTAACGCATTTGAACTTAATATCAATGGAGATAAGCTTATAATTATCAGGTTTGATATAAATATTAATAAAATATATTTTTTCAAAAAATAATTTTTTTTCATTTAATTAACCTCAACTAAACTATTATACTCTAAAAAATTAATCAACATTGTATATATAAAATTAACGCGTGTTAATTTGCAATATTTAAGAATTTATTTATAATATGTGTTATAAGCATACTATTACATGAAACGCTCAAATCGATCTTTTTTTACCTTACATATAGGACAAATTTCTGGGGGTTCATTTCTAGCACAAAGATATCCACAAACCTTACATCTCCAAACTGGTAATGTTAGTTTATTAACAAAAGATTCTTTGTTTTTTAGTTTTATTTTATTTCTATCCTTCATATTTAATCTTCGTTCAGGAATTGAACCCAACTCTATTTTTCCATCTATAATTTCTTGTGAAACATATAATCCACAATAACAAGTACCATATTCACTTAAATCTGGATCTCTATAATCGCAAGGACATATAATATCAAGATCATCTTCTTTTTTACCTGTTGCAAGTCTGCATGGGCATACTTGGTAACCATATCTTCTTTCATTTACAATTAAACCTTTTACTAAATCTGTTACAAAATCAGTGTTTTTATTTAAATGATAACCGCTTGATTCTGCATCTTTGTCTAATTTTTTATATAATCTTTCAATATCCTCTTCTTTTACAGAATTCATAAACCAAGTGCCTCTTTTATTTTATCTTCTTTAAATCCTACTATACACCTTTTTTCATTTATAACAACTGTTGGAAAAGAGCAAGCCGGATTCCATTTTCTTACATCATTCATTACAATTTCTTTATCAGATTCGTCTAATAAATCAACAAATATATATGAATATTCAACACCTAATTTATTTAGAAAATCTTTTGTTTTTTTACACCATCCACATGTACTAAGAGCATACAATAGAATTTTACCTTTATTTTTTCCTTTTATATGTTCTATTTTAACCATTTTTCACCTCATTTTTAATATATCTATTTATATATACAAATTCATCAAATTGCTTTCTTTTAGGTCTTTCTTTTTCAGCTTCAATTTGTTTTTCTGAAAGAATTGGATCTATCTTATCAGAATGTTTACCAATAATTACCAAAGTAATCACATCTACATTTTCAGGAATTCCAAAAATCTCCCTTGTCTTTTTTGGACTGTAGCCAGCAATGGGATGGGCAACAAGACCAAGCTCAGTTGCCCTTAGAATTAAAGCACCGGTTGCCATACCAATATCAAAATGATAATAAAATCTATCCCTAATTATGCAATCATCTTCTTTTTTACCAAGAACAACTATAATCATAGAAGCTTTTTTTGCCCATTCATTACCAACAGACAATGCCTCATGAATCTTTAATAAAACATTTTTATCGTAAACAAATATGTATCTCCAAGGTTGATTGTTGAAGCATGATGCGGTTATTTGTGCACATTCAGCTAAATCAATTATTAAATCATCTGTAATTTTAACTGGCAATAAAGAACGATACGCTCTACGTTTTTTAATTGCTTCCTTAACATCCATATTCATCATAAATTAAGAATAACCAGAAATATCAGGAGCTCTCCAGGTTGTATTTTTTACACAATCAGTACCATGTTCAAGCGAATCTTCAACAGCTTTTTTTATTAAGGCAGGATACATTGCACCCACAACCTCATGTATTGGACGACCTTTACAAAAGAATTTAAAGGTAGGAGTACCCATAACACCATATTTAACAGCAATATCAGGAGTTTTAGCAACATCAACAGATCCAAAAATTACATTATCTTTATATTCATTTGCGTATTCCTCAAAATATGGTTTCATTTGTTTACAAAAAGGGCATGTTGGACTTGAAAACATAACAAAGATTGGTTTTTCTGAGTTTTCTATTAAATTTTTCCAACTTTTTTCATCCAATTCAATTATTCCAGTAGCATCCATAATAATCTTTAACCTCTCAAATTTTTCCAATAGCGCACATATATATTACACTTTCCTTAATTCCATCAACACCAACAATATTGTTTACCTCATCATCAAACAACGCTGCAATTGGACAACTACCAATATTCAAATTAGTTGATGCAAGAACCAGATTTTGAGCAATGTGTCCTGCATCTAGATATATATATCTATAAGCTCTCTGACCATATTTGCATTTAGAGCGGTTAAAAATTGCAGTCCAAATAAATATTATCCCCGCAGTTGCACACATATTTTGATCTAAAGCAGCTTTAGCAGTTTCAATACTAAAATCACCTAATTTTAATTCTTCAAGGCAATGCTCCTTTATCAAATAATGATAAACACCTTTAGGCACATTTTCAACATTATTAATAACAAGATAAGTTTCAATTGGATACAATGCTCCTGCAGATGGTGCAGTTCTATATTCAAATCCAAATTCTTTTCTTTGAATACCAGTAGATGTCCAAAGTAAATAAGAAAGTTCTTCAAAACTAAGAGTTTTCCTAGAAAAATCACGGATACTTTTTCTTTTAATTAAAAGGTCATCAAAAAAATTTTTTATTGGAATATTTGGAAAATTAAGTTTAATTTTTTTACAATTTGGATAAATCTTATACAATTCAGGTGGGCTAATCCATTCAAAATCATTACCTAAAGAATCCCTTGAATATTTAGTTTCTTGTTGGAATTTATCTCCAACTTTTTGGCTCATATTTCCTCTAAATATGTTAAAATTTCTTTTATCTCTGGTAGCTCAGGAATTTCATATAACTTAACAAAATCAATTTCTTGATTTTCATTTATTATTATATTTGCTCTTTCTGAAAATCCATCTTTTTCTCTAAATACTCCATACATTTGAGCAACTTTTCCATGAGGCCAAAAATCAGAAAGAAGTCTTGTTTTTTTAATATTAAGTGCTTTTGCCCAAGCATTTTTTGATGGAATCGAATCTATATTTATTCCAACCGCAATAGTATTTAGTTTTTTAAACTCATCAATATTTTTTTCCAGAGACTGCATTTGTTTTGCACAAACACCAGTCCAAGCAAGTGGATGAAATGATAAAAGTACTCTTTTTCCTTTAAAATCTGATAATTTAAATTCTTTTTTATTTTGATCAAAAAGTGTAAAATTTAAAGCTTTTTTTCCTACTTTAAAGCATTTTTTTTCCAATAAAATACCTCCTAAACCCATTCTTCTTTTAAAATATTACCTTTAATTCCAATAACAATTGATTTAATTGGAATTTTTTTTCTAGCATTTTCAGATGCTTTTTTAGCCAAATCCAAAAGACCACTGCAACAAGGAACCTCCATTGTCATAACTGTGAGAGTGTTAATTCCCGAATTATCTATCATATTTGTAAGTTTTTCTTTATAAGAATCAATATCAGAATCAAGTTTTGGGCAAGCAATTACAATACTTTTATTTTTTAAATAATTTTTATGAAAATCTCCAATTGAATAACCAACACAATCTGCAACTAAAATTACATCTTTATCTTTGAAATATGGAGCATTTGGCGAAACAAGATGAAGTTGAATAGGCCATTGTCGAAGTTGAGATTTGCGAGTTCCGGTCTCATTTAATTCTTCGGTATTTTCATTTGAAAAATCTAACATTTTTGCTCCTGGACAACCTTTAGTATGTATATGACCGCATTCATTTTCAATTTCAGATTTATGATTAACCTCAATTTTATTATCTTTTAAATATTCAATAGCCTGATTAAAATATTGTTCTTCACCATGATCTTTTAAATGTTTTAAGTGCGCAATAATTGTATTTTCACCTGCTTTTACTATATTTCCCATTGTCTTTTTCTCATCATATTGTTCTGCTTCACGCTCTTCAATTGTTATTGCATCCTGTGGACAATGACCAAGACATGCACCAAGTCCATCGCAAAAAATATCACTAATTAGTCTTGCTTTTCCATCAATAATTTGAATTGCTCCTTCAGGACAATTTGGTATACAAAGTCCACAACCATTACATTTTTTTTCATTAATTCTTATAATTTTTCTTTTTTGCATAATATCCTCTAAGTAAATATGAAAAAATAAAAATTTAGGACTTCCAAAGTCCATGTATATTGCAATACTCTCTTGCTTCTATTTTATCTCCTTTAATTTCAAATATTGCTTGTGGCTTATCACCTGGTTTTAAAAATTTTCTATAAGATACACTATCAACTATTACCTGTATCCATTCAATATAGTGCTTTTCTTCCATCGGATGATCTTGATTCTGACCAATTTTTACTAAAATACCGTCATTTGTTTTTTCGATGTACGGAACATGTTTTTCAACAGCAGAATCCTGTGTTTTTTCTTTTTGTAATTCCATTGGTTCTCCACAACAGACAAGTTCCCCAACACCAGCATGTAAAACTTCAACTATATTTCCACAAATATTACATTTGTATATTTCTTTTATTTTTGTCATATTCTCCCTCTAATTTTTTTATTTTCTCTTTTTATTTTTATAATCCTTTATTGCCTCATGTAAAGCATCTGCTGCCAAATTAGAGCAATGCATCTTATGTGGTGGAAGACCTTCAAGTTCATCAGCAACATCACCACGAGTTATTTTCATTGCTTCATCAACATGTTTACCTTTTGCAAGTTCAGTTACCATACTACTTGTAGCAATTGCTGAACCGCAGCCAAAAGTTTTGAATTTTATATCCGTTATGATATCATCTTTTACTTTTATGAAAATCTCCATAAGATCACCGCAAACAGGATTACCGATTTTGCCATAACCATCTGGGTTTTTAATAACACCTACATTTCTTGGATTCATAAAATGTTCCATAACTTTTTTACTATAACCTATTTGTGCCATATTTTTTTCACCTTTTATTTTACAAGTGGTGAAAGCTTTCGTAATCTATTTACAGTTTCTTTCACCGCTTTAACAATCATTGGTACTTGATCTATATTATTAGATCTACCTAAAGTAATAACCATTGAACCATGAGCCTCCTCATGTTTCAATCCAATTGCTAGTAAAACATGTGAGGGTTCAAGTGTTTTATGTGAACATGCTGAACCTGTTGCTATCTGGATTCCATACATATCCATGTTTAAAAGAATACTTTCACCCTCTATAGAACTGAAACGGAAGCTAGCATGATGAGGAAGTCTTTTTGTTTTATGACCTGTTAAATAAGTTTGGTGAATTTTGGTAATTTCCGAAATTAGTTTATCTCTTATTTTTAAAAGTCTAGTACTTTCGTTTTTCATTTCTTTCATAGCTATATTAGCTGCTTCTCCCATTCCAGCGATAGCAAAAACATTCTCAGTACCAGATCTTAAACCTCTTTCTTGTCCACCACCCAAAATTACTGATTGGATTTTTACTCCTTTTTTTACATATAAAGCACCAGCACCCTTTGGTCCATATAAATCATTTGAGGATAAAGTAAGTAAATCAATTCCATCTTTTTGAACATCAATTGGTATGCGACCAGCAGCAGCTACTGCATCTACATGTAGATAATTTCCCTTTTCATGAACAATTTTACTGATTTCTTTTATCGGTTCAATAGTTCCGATTTCGTTATTTGCATACATAACTGAGGTAACAATAGTATCTTTAGAAATCATATTCTCAAGTTTATTTAAATCAACAACACCAAATGAGTCAACAGGAAGTATTTCAAAATAAAAACCATTTTTTTGTAAATCTTTCATAGAGTTAAACACAGAAATATGCTCTATAGCACTAGCTAAGACACGTTTACCAGTTCCAATATTACGAAATGCTGCACCTCTAATTGCCAAATTATTTGATTCCGTCGCACTACCTGTAAAAATTATGGTTTTTTCATCTTCTGCATTTATAAATTTAGCAATCTTTCCTCTTGCTTCCTCTAATGCATTTTTTGCTTCTACTCCATCATTATACAAAGAAGAGGGATTACCAAACTTTTCCATTAAAAATGACTTTGCAAAATTAAAAACTCTTGGATCAATTGGTATTCCAGATGCATAATCTAAATATATTTTTTCCATATTAAATCCTTTTAAAACCACATAGTTGCTTCAGCTTCAAGAGCAAGATCATTTAAAGTTGCTGCACCAACAATTTTTACACCCGGTAATAGTTCAACTTTTTCCCAACCAAGCATTTGTTTTGAAGCTTCACAAACATATATTGTAATACCCATATCAAGTGTTTTTTTTAGCATATCTGCAACACTTGGAAAACCTCCAAGTTTTATTTTTTCAGCCACTCCAGGTCTCAATATTTTAAGTGAAGTACCTAGATAATAAACAATTGGTTTAAGATCCATCATTTTAGCAGTTTGAGCTAAAACTAAAGGCGAATATTGTTTTTCAGGGCTATCTACTGTTACAACATATAAAATACTATTTTTTTCTTTCATTCAAATCTCCCCTATTTCATTCTTTTTATAAAAAATGTTAAAATATTTTCATTTTTTTCAAATTTTAAAACCTTATGACCTGTTCTTTTTGCCCAACGTTTAATATCTTCTTCAGCAGCAGGATCATCGGCTTCTATTTTTAAAACATCTCCTATTTTAATTTTTTCAATTTCTTCTTTAGTCATAGCAATTGGCATTGGGCAATAAAACCCAATGCAGTCAAGTTCTGCATCAGCTTTAATAATATCAGGCAGATTTTTCACCTCTTATTATGATCCCAAATAATCAAGATCAAACCAATATCCAGTGCTAGTTATATGCTGAAATTCCCCCTCTAAAATTTGATAGTGATTTTTTTCTTGATTAATGATTTCATCGATTATTTTTTTAACTTCATTATCAGTAACATTATTTAAAATTTTTGAATAATAATCAATTGCAGTTTTTTCACTATCCATTGCAATTCTTAATGCATCGATCTCATTTGTATCAGGATTAGCTCCTTCTATTTTTTGTAAATCTTTTGGAAATACTTGAATATCAATATATTTTTTACTGGTATTTACAAGATTATGCCATTCCTCTTTACCTATTTGTTCATCAAATAATTTTTGAAAAACTTCGAGATGCAAAAGTTCATCCGCTGCAAGACTTTTAAAAACTGTCTTACCCATTTCACTTGATGTTTGTGCAGCTGCTTTTTGATAAAAAGAAAAACCATCTTTTTCCATTTGAATTGCTGTTTTTATTGCATCTTTTACATTATTAATATCTGACATTAAATTCACCAGATTTAGTAGTTCTCCACCCAAAGCTCATAATAGCTTTGTGGATGATTACAAGCAGGACACATCTTCGGTGCTTGAGTACCTTCATGTACATACCCGCAGTTTTCACATTTCCATTTAACAACTTTTTCCTTTTTAAATACCATTTTTTTCTTAACATTTTCAAGTAATTTTCTGTATCTTTTTTCGTGATATAATTCAACTTTTGCAATGTTTTTGAAGCTTAATGCTATTTCAGGAAAACCTTCTTTTTCAGCTGTTTCTGCAAAATCAGGATATAACATTCCCCATTCCATTTTTTCTCCCTTTGCGGCTGCAAGTAGATTCTGTTCAGTTGTTCCAATAATTCCAGCTGGATACGAGGCGACAATCTCTACATCTTCCCCCTGAAGATATTTAAAAAAAACTTTTGCATGTTCTTTTTCATTATCTGCAGTTTCTTGAAATAAAGCAGCAATATGTTCATATCCTTCTTTTTTTGCCTGCGATACAAAATACGTATAGCGATTTCTAGCTTGTGATTCTCCTGCAAATGCTGCAAGAAGACTTTTTTCCGTTTTTGTTCCTTTTAAACTTTTCATTTAATTTCCTCCAAATATTTTGTTATGGGCCTGCATGAACCATAGGCCAATAAACATCAGCTTCTTCAAAACGTTCCATACTTTCTTTTTCCATTTCAAGAATTTTATAGTGACCATTTTCCATATCCGAGAAATAAAGCAAAGTATTATGTAATTTACTTCCCTCTTCGAAATAATCTGCAAGAGATTTATAAAAATCAGATGCCAAATTTTCTGCATTCATAGCTAATGTTAGAAGTTTACTTACTTTCATATCATCTGTAATTGATATCTTTGGTAAAGGTACTGAGCTTTTATCGGGAAGTATTATTTTATCTCCCGGAAAATGATTCATATATATATCTTCGATAAATAACCTATGTTTTTCTTCCTCGTTTGCAATAAATTTTAGTTTATCCGAAAGAAGCCCATTTTTTGTTTTTTTTGCAATATTTAGATATAAATTTTTACTTTCGACTTCACTTTTTACAGCAACTAGTAGTAACTCTTTAAGTTCAAAACCATTTAAATTCATAATATATCACTTCTTTAATCCAATAATCTTTTTTCGCCTTATATTTTTTGAATATCATGTATATCTTGGGAAACTTCAAAACACCCTAGATACTTTTTATCTTTGTTTCTGATTGCAAAATATCTAATTAATATCTTGTGTTTTTTTCCTTTATCTCCAATTGATAAATCAATCCAAAACTCTGCTTTGTCTTTTTTTCCTTTCTTCATCTCAGAAATTATCTTCTCAACTTTTGTAAGACTTTTTTGTGGATGGCACATTCGTACATTTCTTCCAACCGCACCTTCAGGTCTTTTAAAAATTCTTGTTTCATGCTTATTCCATGCAAGGACCTTATCTTCTTTATTCAGTATTGAAAATTCAAAAGGAAAAGTTTCAAGTACTGTTTCAAATTCTTCTTCGTTAATTTTTCCGATCATTATTTTTAACTCCTTATTTTATTTGATATTTTTCAAATTTTCAGAATGTAAATTTAGATGATCTGTTTCTATATCAACTAATGCTGAAAAAAACTCTTTTATTCGGGTTTCTTCTGCTTCATCTTTAAATTTTGAATAAGATTTTATTGCTCTGTCTTCTCTATCAAAACCTTCTTGAGTATTTGCTCTTGCATCTATATTACATGATATTTTTTCTAATTCAGGTGCATTTATTTTTAGGAATTTTGAAATAGCAGATGCATGTTCACGTTCTACTTTCATCAATGTTTTAAATTTAGCGAAGCTATAAAAATCTCCTGCTTTATCTGCTGCATTTTTTGCACAATCATAGAAAGCAGCATTTCCCAACTCAAGCTTTAATGCAGACTCAAGATTCTTTTTCGATATATCACTTAAATTTAAGTTGAATTCATCTATATTCCAGTCCCTAGCACTAACAAAAAATCTTTTTTGAGCACCACAAAAAGGACATCTAGATGGTGCTCCGACACCAATGTAAGGATCACCACAAATTCTACATCTAAATACTTTTATTTTTTCCATATAATCTCACCTCAATTTATTTTTTAAGTATTTAACAAAGATATTTCTATTTTAGTTTTTTTAGCTTTATATCAATATTTTTCTTTTTTTCTTTTACCATATTCCAATACCTTCTCTTAAAAAGATAAATTTTCATAATCTTTTCATAGGTACTCCGCAACAATAAGGTTTAGATTTTGGTTCCTCTTCAAATTCAATAATACCACAGCTACAATCCTTGCTTTGACATTGACATTCGTATTTTATTGGTTTATTTGCTGTTTTACAACCACAACTATCACACATTTTTTTACCTCCCAAATAATTTACATATTTTCTTTTTTAATAATATTTTTTGTTAACATTTTACCTATTTTTTTTACATTAATTAAATCATTTTCATCTGGAATATAATTAACTTTAAATCCTTTTATTGGTAAATCCCAGGATAATTCATTTAAAATTTTTTCTATTTCACCAACTGCTTGTCCACCCCAACCATAAGATCCAAAAACAAAACCTATGCGATTTCTAGGTTTTAAACCTTTAAGGTAAGTCAAAAACATTCCCATCGATGGAAGCATAGTATTATTCATAGTTGGAGAGCCTAGTAATATAAATTTAGAGGAAAGAACATCAGTGATAATATCTGATATATGTGTATTTTTTAAGTTTCTAATAGTAACCTTAATACCTGTTTCTTCCAATCCTTCATAAAGAGCATAAGCAATTTTCTCTGTGGACCCCCACATTGAATCAAAGATGATAAGAGCTTTATTTTCAGTTTTAAAATTTGCCCATTTTGAATATTCTTTTAAAATATTTGGAATATGTTTTTTCCAAATAATACCATGACTTGGAGCAATCATATTTATATCTAACTTTGTAAGAGTTTCTAATGCTTTTTTTACTTGATCTGAATAAGGCATTACAATATTTGCATAATATTTTGCAGCTTCCTCCTTTAAAATACCCCATTCTAATTCGTCATCAAACCTTTCAGTAGAAGCTATATGTTGACCAAAAGCATCATTTGGTAGTAGTAATTTATCATCCGCAATATAGGTAACCATCGAATCAGGCCAATGAACCATTGGTATATGAAAAAATGTAAGAGTTCTTTTTCCAATATTTAGTTTATCACCAGAGTTTACAACTTTCATATTTAAATCTTTTTTATAATGTAGACTTAATCCTTTTTCTCCTCGAGTAGATGTTAATATTTGAGCTTTTGGACAAATCTCTAGTAGTTTTGTAATAGAACCAGAGTGATCCATTTCAACATGATTTGATACAATATAATCTATTTTAGACGGATCAATAATTTCTTTAATTCTATTCAACATCTCATTATATAAATAATTTTTAACAGTATCAATAAGTGTAATTTTATTATCAATTATTAAATATGAATTGTAGGTTGTTCCTCTAGGTGTATTATATCCATGAAAACTTCTTAATCCCCAGTCTATTGCACCGACCCAATAAACATCTGGTTTTATTTCAATTTTATTCAGTATTATCACTCCTTATGAAAAGCTTCTTTACTTGCTCCACAAACAGGACAAACCCATTCATCAGGCAGATCCTCAAATTTTGTACCTGGTGTAACATTATTATCTGGGTCTCCTTTTTTTGGATCATAAACATATCCACATACTTCACAAACATATTTATCCATTTTTTCTACCTCCATATTTGTTTTTAATTTTTTATCAACCTCAACATTATAAGTTGGTGCTGTTTTTGGTGAATAACCTCCTTTAACTTTATGATAAAACTCATAAGTCATTGGTATTTCTTCTGTTAATATTTCTCCGTCTTGTACACTACCTATAAAAATAGTATGAGTGTCGATATCAATTTTATTTATCAATTTAGCTTCAAAAAATGCTATTGTATTATCTAATATAATAGGTGCTTTTGTTTTTCCAAACTTATATTTTACATCTATAAATTTATTAATCTCTCTACCAGATTTAAAACCAAATGTTCCAATAAATTTCATTGGAGTATTCTCTGAAAGAACAGATACTGAAAAAACTTTACTTTTTTCTATAAATTTATGCGTAAGATTTTGTTTATTAATACTTACTGCAATTGTTTGTGGTTCTGCAGTAACCTGAAAAATCGCATTTGCAATCTGACCATTTATTTTATTTTTATCTTTTGAACAAACTACATACAGACCATATGAAATTTTGTGTAGTGCTTTTCGATTCATTATTTAACCTTTTTATGCTTTTTTAAACATTTCTTACAATAACCTTTAAAGTAACCATGAACTTCATCTACTTGGTGTCCTTGTTGTAACATTTTATTTAAGTTTGGGCAAGTAATTTCGATATTTATTATTTTTCTACATTTTTTACATAAAAAATGGTGATGCATTTCATTTTTAATTTCATATCTTTGTTCTATACTAGATATTGTTAAATTCTGAACCAAATTGCTTTTTTGTAAAGTTTCAAGTGCATTATATATTGTTGTTTTTGAAAGTGATGGATTCTTTTTCTTTAACTCAGAATATATCTCATCAGCTGTTGGATGAGTTATATGAGTATCTAAATATTTTAAAATCTCTAATCTTTGATGTGTTATTTTTAAATTATTATTTTTTAATAATTCTACATATTTTTCCAAACAATTCACCATTAATTTTGTAATAAATACTAAATTGTAATGATTACAATTTAACATGTATTATATTATACTATTTATAACTTTCGAAATTTTTTCTTAATTAAAAATAATTAGCAAGAACTATGCTCAATGGCTCCATTTGGACAAGCATTTACACAAGCGCAACACTCAATACATTCACTTAAATTTTTTATTGCTACTTTAGCATCTTTTACTTCAAATATTTCTACAGGACATGCTGTAACACATTCTCCAGCACCTGTACATTTATCATAATCAATGTTTATTTTAATATCGCCTTCGATAAATTCTTTTTTCATCAAAATAACCCCCGTTTTGGTGTGAAATAGTAAATAGATTAAACTATTTTAGATTTTCTTAAAAAAAATATTAAAACTTTTTCGATGATTTTTTGAATTATTGTATATTTCATAAAAATAAAAGGGGAGAGTATTTTGAGTAAAAAGTTGATTAAAATTAGTGATGAAGGAATTGGTAAACTTATAGGATGGTTTGATCCCGATGAAAATCGTCATTGGGTAATGAAAAATAAATCAAGAGAACTTATAGATAAAAGAATAAGTGAAAAAGAAGCTGTACAAAAATTTGTTAGAGATAAAGATTTCATTGCTATGGGAGGGTTTGGCCACGTTCGTGTACCGATGTCAATAATATATGAAATTATAAGACAGAAAAAACGTAAATTAAATATGGCAGGTAAAACCGCTGTTCATGATCTTGATCTTCTTGTTGGAGCAGGATGTGTAAAAAATGTAGAAGTTGCTTATTCTTTTGGACATGAATTGAGAGGATTATCTCCTGCATCTAGAAGAGCTGTTGAAACAGGTAAATGCAAGATTATCGGTGAAATAAGTAATGCTGGTTATCAATGGCGATTTCTTGCAGCAATGATGGGTTTGTCGTTCATACCAACTCGTGTTTTACTTGGTACTGACACGTTTAGACAAAGTTCAGCTAAAATTATAGAAGATCCTTTTAGTAAAAAATCTATATGTCTTCTTCCAGCTTGTTATCCAGATGTTGGAATAATACATGTTCCCAGATGTGATAAATATGGTAATGCCCAAATAGACGGAATTATGGTTGAAGATTTTGAACTCTCACGTGCTGCAAGACGAGTAATTATAACAACTGAAAAAATAGTTGAAAATAAAACAATTAGGCAAGAACCGAACAAAACAGTTATACCATTTTATTTAGTAGATGGAGTTGTAGAAGTTCCTTATGGTGCTCATCCTTGTCAAATGCCCTATCTTTATTTTTTTGACGAAGATCATATTAGCGAATGGTTGCAAATCTCAAAAACTGATGAGGGAGTAGAAAATTATCTGAAAAAATATGTATTTAGCATTAATGATTTTAAAGATTATTTAAAATTAATTGGTGGAAAAAATAAACTTGAAAAACTAAAAAGAATAGAACAGCTAAAAGAACCAATGAGTGCACCTTGGATTAAAAAAAAAGAAATAGCTACCTTTCAGAAAGAAAAATATTCCTCAACTGAATTGCTTGCATGTGTAGCATCAAATATTCTTGAGGATAAAAAATCTGTTTTTGTTGGAACGGGTCTTCCAATAATTGCTTCTATGCTTGCAAAACGTACTCATGCTCCAAATTTACTTTTATTTTTTGAAGCAGGAAGTATAGGACCAGAAATTCCTGTTCTTCCAATATCTGTTGGAGATTCAAGGACTTTTTATATGGCAATTGCAGCATCAAGTATGCATGATTCAATGTCAATGGCCCAAGCAGGTTATATTGACTATGGATTTCTTGGTGCAGCACAAATAGATATATACGGAAATATTAACACAACAGTTATTGGTCCATATGAACATCCAAAAGTCAGATTACCAGGTAGTGGTGGTGCAAACGATGTTGGAACTCTTAGTAATAAAACCATTATAATAATGAGACAGGATAAAAACCGATTTGTTAAAAAATTAGATTTTATCACAACTCCAGGTTATCTAAACGGTTATGATTCACGAGAAAAAATCGGATTACCAAAAAATAGTGGACCATATAGAGTTATAACTCAACTTGGAGTATATGGTTTTGATAAAGAATCAAAGAAAATGAAATTGATTTCAATTCATCCCGGGGTTTCAAAAAATCAAATAAAAGATAATAGTAGTTTTGATATTATAATTCCAAAAAAAATTATGATTACTAAACCACCTTCTTTGAAAGAATTGAAAATTTTAAAAGACATAGATCCTGCTGGTATGGTAATTGAAAAAAAATAATTTTATACGACAAAAAACGAAAACATTTTTCAATTAAGTAACTATTACATCTTATAATAAGAGGGGTTTAAAAAAAAATTTTTCGTCTTATGACGAAAAGGTGGTAGACATGTCAAGAAAGATTTGTATTGTGGGAGGAGCAACTACTCCTTTTGATTATGGACCAACTGGTTTTGAAAGTATAGAAGGCGGAGCTGCAGAATGTGTAAAGGAAACAAAAGAAGACATACCTAATTTTTCTCTAAGAGACTTAGATTTGATGGTTTATTCTCATTTTTCTGTACATTTCGGTCATCAGCTTGCTCCTGAATGGATAATTCATGATCATCTTGGTTTAGTAGGATTACCACATTATCGTGTTGAAAATGGTGGTAATACAGGTGGATCTGCTTTATACGCAGCGGCACTTGCTGTAATGTCTGG
>WOR8_10009255_pt1 | contig 16383 bp, 16 predicted proteins | sample DeeMarSeWOR38_10_FD_19890 | JGI IMG/M metagenome (IMG submission 19890) | reverse complement strand
AATTGACTCGCCTGCCCCAATGAACCGTCGGGCTTCTTTCTGAAGAACTGAATTGAAAAGGAGCGGCCTTCTGCGGTTAAGTAAAAAACATATCATCCCATGGCTGACGCTGGCAGGGTTACTTATCTCCCTCTTTTTTGGCTCTCAAGTATTCGCTGCCGATGAATACAACTGTCTCATGTGCCACCGACATCGCCTGGCCGGCCGAATCGATGAAAACGGCAAGCGATGGAATTATAATATCGATGAGGCAATTTACAATCATAGCGTTCACCGCAATATTGAATGCCGTGATTGTCACTCCTACATCACCAAGATTCCTCACGAACCGGTCACCGATGTCATCAATTGCGCCAATCAGTGCCATATAAAACCGCCGTTTGCCCAGCAAAATTTTTCGCATCAAAAAATTGTCGATCTTTATAACCAAAGCGCCCACGGCATCACGGCATCGGATCCCGAGATTTTAAAACAGGCCAAGCCCTACTGCAAGTTTTGTCATTCGAACCCATTGTACACCAAAATCTCCGAGGAGCGCGTCTCATTCGCGGAAACCTTGGCCCGCTGTTTAAACTGTCATCCGGAAAGCGGCGTCACCCAGGCCTATATGCATATGACCCATCGGCTGCGAAAGCGAACCTCCCGCTCGTCCCGGGAAATCGTTGAATTGTGCGCAAAATGCCATCAGGACGTTGCGTTGATGAAAAAGCTCAAGGTTTCGGCCACCGCCCAGGATGCGGTGGACACCTACAATCAATCGATCCACGGTAAGCTGGTACGCTTGGGGTCCGAGAAAGCGGCCAACTGCGTCAACTGCCACGCCTCCAGCGGCCTGCACGATATCTATAAAAAAGACGACGCCAGGGGGACCATTTATAAAGAAAATCTGATGAAGACCTGCCAGCAATGTCACGCCAGGCCCACCGAATGGTTCGTCGGAATCGCCGTTCATCCAACAGCAAAACACAGGGATAGCCCGCTTGTTTTCTTCATGAGTATTTTCTTGCGGCTGTCCCTGTACGGGGCGGTTCTCACGATGGTGGGCCTGATGCTGTTCGAAACCTACGGTCGGCGCAGAGAGGGCGTTAAACTGGTGCTGAAAAAAGGCACAAGCTGGCACGGCCAATCAAAGACCGGGCCTCCAAAGGAAAAATAGAAACCGATATGGCGACATCTTCTGAAACAATTTCGGAAACGGCGGCGATTCCCGCCCGGAAAAAAGCGCACGGCGAAGACTACTTCACCTATGTCGAAGGGGTGGGATCGATCCCAAGGGATATTTATAAATATGTAAAATCGGATCCCCTGGGCGATCTGCCGCGTTATTCCGTTCACATCGTCATTCAGCATCTGCTTATTTTCATCACATTCATGTTCCTGGTCACCACCGGTTTGCCGATATATTTCAGCGATGTCTTCTGGGCCCCCGCGGCCATTTCTTTTTTCGGCGGGATCGACTCGGCCAGACTCATTCACCGCATCGCCGGGTTTACGATGATGTTTGCCGCAGCGTATCATGTCGTCACCATCGCAGCCGGTACCCTGCGCCAGCTTTTAAACGGTCAATTCGATTATAAAAGAACCCAGATCCCCCGGCTGAAGGATTTGTACGATCTGATCCATGATCTCAAGTATTTTTTGGGCATCGAAGCGCATCGGCCCAAAATGGAAAAATTCATGTACAAGCAAAAGCTTCATTATCTGGCCATTATCTGGGGGAGTCTGGTGTTGATCGCCGCCGGATCGGCCCTCCTGTTTCCCGATATAATGGCCAAGATAATCCCCGGTACTCTGGGCAAAATTTTGCCGGAAGGGGCGATTGGCGCAGAATCATATTCTGCTTTTTTTCAATCCTTGGCAAGATTGATGCACGCCGATGAGGCGGTGATGGCGCTGATCGTGGTGGCCTTCTGGCATTGGTCCAACGTGCACCTGGTGCCCGGCAGGTTCCCCATGCAGTGGACGTTTTTGACCGGTAAGATCACCAGAGAGCACCAGATCGAAGAGCATTTTTTGGAATATCTCAACAACCTCAGGGAAATCCCCGAGGAAAGAGAGTATATGCGCAATCTACTGGCCGAGCTGCGATTGGACGCATCGCCAGCCAAGCCGTCCCCGGACCGGCAGACTTCCGCAGCCCAACCGGAAGAAAGCGGATCTGAGGATTCACCCTGATTTCTGGAGGACAACGAATTTGTCGGCAGTGCCCAAAAGACAGGATCATCCCTGGATAGCCTATGTTAACGGTTTTATCCTGGTGGTGCTGGCCCTCATCATATTGTTGGGAGTGGTCCACCATCTGACCGTGTCTCACCACGGCCCCGGACTTCTGCGGTTTTTACTGGCCAAACATCAGGAGGCAACCAAATCGGAAATCCTCGATGAGGCCCGTCGTCTCGAGGAAATTGAGCAACACCGCCATTTTCACATCGTTGCGCCCGAATATTCGAAACTGCCTGAGAATTTGCAACCCGTATGCTTTATTTGCCACTCTGAACTACCTCACCGCAAAAACAAACGCATCAGGTCCCTTATGAACATTCACACCCAGTTTTTTGTCTGCGAAACCTGTCATGTCAAGGAGCGGCCGGCGACGGCAATCGTCTACCAATGGTACAATCCCCTGGAAGACTATCCCCAGGGCCCCTTCTACGGCACCAGCTATGACGTGGATACCGGACTGCTTTCCCCGGGTGAGGACCAAATTTCCCGCATCGCACCTTACTTCAACCCGGAAAATACCAAACGGCTCGAGATAGCGGTCCAGGTCCAGGATGCCCCCCTCGCCCGGGACTTTGTGAAAGTAAGAGATAAGCTCAGCCCGGAGCAAAGGGATGGCATCAAAAACAAATTCCACGAAAACATCAGGCCCAACGGACACGAATGCCTGAAGTGTCACACCGAAAACAGTATTCTTGATTTTAAAAAGCTGGGGTTTTCTGAAACCAGGACGGCAAATTTAAAGAACCTGGGAGTCGTCGGCATGATTGAAAAATACGAACGCTTTTATCTGCCGGAACTGTTTCCCGAAACGGCGTCTCAGGGTCCTGAACCCGACCAAAAGTAAAAGAAGCGCTCATCACAAATCTAATAAAGTCGTTGGTTGTGCGGTACGGCGTTGTCGTTGGTTCGCCATCTGCGCTCACCCTCCTTGGATGACTTTTCATCAGCTCCGAGTCAAACCTAAAAATTCAAATTTGATCTTGACATTTGCTAATAACATATTATGCTATATACAATAGTTGTTAATAGCAAATATTTTGGATGAGGAGAGATCTGCATGGCGAATAAAAAGCTGGTTACACGTTCACGGCGATCCTTTACCCGCCTGGCCCGGTTTTTCAACCAACTGATGCGCGAGCAACTGATGTGCGGGCCGGTCACGGTGCAGCAGTGCTACACGTTGGAGGCGTTAACCAACGGCCCGCTTTCCATGAAGGACCTGGCCTCCGAGGTGGCCCTGCACCAGAGCACCCTGACACGGGTGGTGGAAAAACTGGAAAAACAAAACCTGGTGCGGCGCACCCGCAAGTCAGACAACCAGCGCAGCGTCGAGGTGCGGCTGACAGATGCCGGCAAACAGACCTATTCATTTTTGGATGCGGCCGGCTCCCAAATGATTTCCGATTTGCTGGATCTGATCCCCAGGGAACGTCAGACTGAAATTGTTAACGCCATGGAAGAAGTCGCCAAGATTCTCAATCCGAATAATAAAGAATTTCTGAAACTCTTGCAGGGGTGTCGCTGTGGGATATCCGGTGGCATGGATAACGAATCATGACATGAATTTTAAGCGTGGCAGAAGTATTAATTCGGACACGGATTTTCACAGATCTTCACGGATTTAAGAAAAGATTCTATATACTTTCGTAACTACCCCCTACAACTATCTGTGAAATCTGTGTTCATTTCTGTCCCTAAAGGAGCTGATATGGCAGCACATCAAAAGACAGCAGATGAACTGGTAACTCGTATGATTGAACTGGCTGAGAAAAATTACAACTGCAGCCAGATCATGATGATTCTGGCCCTGGAGCAAGAAGGCCGAGAAAACCCCGGCCTGGTCCGGGCCATGTCCGGCCTGGGCGACGGCTGCGGGTTTTTCAAGGAAACCTGCGGCATTATGACCGGTGCGGCCAGTATCCTGGCCTGGTATGCCGGCAAGGGCGCCGATGATGAAACCGAGTCGGAAAAGCTGCTGCCCATGCTCGAAGACCTGGGGGACTGGTTTCAGCAGGAAATTGCTGCCAAGTACAGCGGCACCCGCTGCAACGACATCGTCGGCGATCTGGTCGGCACCGAGAGCGGCAAGCAGATCTGCGGAACGATTATTTTCCAGACCTTTGGCAGGGTGAATGAAATTCTGGCAGAGAATGGCTTTCACCAGCAAAGGGATAGAAGGATAGTCTTATGACTCCCCATGTCATTGTCGCGAAGGACGCTGTGTCATGATTCAGAGAATCGTTTAATTTATCACCGTCATGCCGGACTCGATCCGGCATCCAGTATTGTAAGGTGCTTAAAAATAAATGGATTCCGGGTCAAGCCCGGAATGACGATACGGAAGTATGGCGGCTTTTATAATTGGAACACATTTTACTTCACGGGAATGACGATTGAGAATATGCCGTTTCAAAGCAACTGATATTGAGTATAGCATTGTGTACCGTATAAAATATTAAATTATAAGAGGTCGAGAGATGGAAGCACGCGTCCCGCAAAGTGAAATCCCCGGCGTATATGACAAATTGTCCAAAACCTACGACATCTGGGGCAAGCTGGCCGAGACCCGGGCGCGCAACCGGGCCATTGAACTGGCGGAAATCGCAGACGGCCAGAAGATTCTGGAAGTGGCCGTGGGCACCGGATTGGGATTTTATGAAATCGTACAGCGCAACCCCAACGGCACCAATATTGGCGTGGATATCTCCCGCGGCATGCTGCAAAAAGCGGAAAAGAGACTCGGCCAATTGACGGCTGTAAACTATGAGCTCAAAGTCGGCAATGCTTTTCATCTGGAAGAAGAGGACGGGCGTTTTGATTTGCTGGTGAACAACTATATGTTCGACCTGATCGCCTTTGACCAAATGGATACCATTTTGGAAGAATTCAAACGCGTCCTCAAAAAAGGGGGTAAGCTCATCCTTGTGAACATGACCGCGGGAGAGTCGATCGGCAGCGGCATTTACAGCCTGATATACCGTCTATCACCCAAAGCATTCGGCGGCTGCCGCGGCGTAAAACTAAAGGACAAATTACATGCTAACGGTTTTGAAGTAAAAACAAGGGAATATTGTCAGCAGCTGTGGTTTCCTTCGGAAGTCATTCTGGCCTGCAAATAGGTTTATTTGCAACCGTTAAAAGGTTCGGGGTTCACCGTTCAGGGTTGTTGCTTCCTTGACTGAAATACCAGGCGAGCTCACAGCTTGAATCTCCCGCTTTAATAAATCATATAGGGGAGCTGTCATAGATCAAGATCATCGGCCCTCTCGTTCACACTGAACGGGTCGGATTGGACCTAAACCCTGAACCTTGAACCCCTGAATGCTTGCATTCAGTTTTTAGTTGACATCTAATCCGGCTTTCTGTATCAGCGGTTACGAGGTGCCCAGACGGGCTTAAGAGGGAATCCCGTGAAATTCGGGAGCGGTCCCGCCGCTGTAAACGGGGACGAAATTTGCAAATTACCACTGCTTGGTTTGAATCAGGTGGGAAGGGGCAAAGATTAGAATGATCCGTAAGCCACAAGACCTGCCTGCAACCATATCTATGCCTCTACGCGGAAATGGATCTGCATAGAAATCACTGCCTAAGGGCCAAGTAAACTGGGTGCAACCCTTCGAGAGCATTATCCTCGGAGGGTTTTTTTTGCGGCGGGGCTGATGAAAATTCGAAATGTAGATGCCAATTTCATAATTCGGGGAGAAATGACCAATGAAAAAAACCTTCTTCAATCCATGCCTGGTTTTTCTGTTAATCGTTTGCCTGGCCCTGCCGGCTGCGGCAGGCGGGCATGGCAGAACCGCATCCAAAAAAGTGGGCATTTTGCTGGTTGCATTCGGATCTTCGCTTCCCAGGGCCCAGGTGTCTTTCGACAATATAGATAGAAAGGTCAGGGCAACCTATCCCGGCATCCCGGTCCACTGGGCCTATACCTCGACCATTATCCGAAAGAAGCTGGCCCGGCAGGGCAAGCACCTGGACTCTCCCGAAGCGGCCCTTGCAAAAATGCAGGATGAGGGCTTCACCCACGTGGCAGTGCAATCGCTGCACACCATCGGGGGGTCGGAATATCATGATTTACGCCGAACGGTGGGCGCTTTTAAGATGATGGGCGGATTTCAGCGCATTATCCTTGGATACCCCCTGCTGGCCACCCAGGAGGACATGCAGCGCAACGTGAACGCGATATTGAAAACCATCCCCCGAAACCGTCAAAAAAGCGAGGCCGTCGTGTTAATGGGTCATGGCACCCATCATCCATCCAATGCATTTTACGCCGCCCTGATGTTTCAACTGCAAATGGAAGACCCGAACATCTTCGTCGGGACGGTTGACGGTTATCCCGAAGTGGATTTGATCACAGAATTGCTGCTCAAAAAGGGGATCAAAAAAGCCTATTTGATGCCGTTCATGTCGGTGGCCGGAGACCATGCCATCAACGATATGGCCGGAGATTCAGACGACTCCTGGAAATCGATTTTAACCAGAGCCGGGATTCAATGCGTTCCGATTTTAAAGGGCACGGCTGAATATGATGACTTCGTTCAGATCTGGGTCGACCACGTCGGGGGGGCGCTGGGGCATTTTGAGCAAACTAAAAACTGATTGATCAAGCGGTAAGGTGAGGCTGAAATCCCCCTGCCTCCCTTTGAAAAAGGGGCGTTAGGGTGGATTTAAAACCTAGATCAACGAATTACTTCACTGATTCAGCAGGTTGGGACTTTGATTTGGCCGCCGTGCTGTTTGATGACCTTGTTGGCAATAAACAGGCCCAGGCCGGTGCCTTGATTGCCCTTGGAGGAAAAAAAGAGGGTAAACAGGCTTTCGCGGGTTTCGCGGTCCATCCCGATGCCGTTGTCTTTGATCTCGAAATCGATATGGTTATCCGCCGGCTTGACGCTGAAGTTTATCGTGTGGGACTTTTTAGATGTATCCTCGACACAGGCATCCAGGGCGTTTTCGAGAATATTGATCAGCGCCAGGCGCATTACACCGGCATCCATGGAAACCTGGCCCGGTTCGCTGCCAACATGGCAGTCAAACCCGACCCCGGCGGCTTTGATTTTCGACTCGACACTGGCAGCCACATCGTAGGCGAAACTCAGGATATCGGTGGCTTCCGGCTTAAATTCACGCTCTTTGGCGAAAAACAGGATATTGAGGACCAGTTTGCGGATTCGGCCGACAATGGTTTTGACGGCCTCCCAACCTTCTTCAACCCGCCCGGGATCATCCTGGGCCAGGCCGGTCTCCACCAGGTAGACGCCCCCGTCAATGCCTGCCAGCAGGCTTTTAATGCCGTGGGATATGGAGCTTATTTTCAATCCCAGGGAAGACAGGTGATCCTGCAGCTCGCGTATCTGGGTGATGTCGGTGGACATCTCCATCACCCGGGTGATTTCTCCGTCGGCATTGCGGATGGGGGCCGTCCATATCAGAACGTTGCGCTGTTCGCCGGACTTGGGCGTGACCACCATCTCGGTTTGGTGGGACTGGCCGTCTTCGAAAGTCCTGGCTACCGGGCAACTGGGGCAGGGCTCGTCCCGGTGCTTGTAGACCTCATAGCAATAGGCCCCCAGCTCCACATCAAAATCGTCATTGAATTGCCGGTTGGCGGCCTGCAGCCGAAACTGCCGATCCTGCAGGGATACATAGCAGGGCACTTCGTCAAAAAGCTGCTGGTAGCGCTGCTGGGTCTGGCGCAATTCTTCCTGCAGACGGTTGACTTCGGTTATATCGGCCGATATTTCCACCACCAGCTCCACCTCGCTGGATTGATTGCGGATGGGGGCGGTGTGAACAATCACCGGGGCTTTCTGACCACCGGTATATGTAATATCGGCATGGGTCCGTTGGCCCTTGCCGGTTTTAAAGGTCGCGGCCACCGGACAATTGGAGCGGGTACCGATTTTACCGTCGTATACCTCCCAGCTGCCGCAGCCGACTTTATTACCCAGCCGCTCCCGGTAGAGCTGATTCACCGCCACGACTTCCAACTTACGGTTGTGAATCGAGACAAAGCAGGGCATCTCGTTGAAATAGGTCAGGCCGCTTTCCAGATCACCGGCCAGATTTCTGAGCATGGAGGCAAGCCCCTCCACGGCCTGGCCCACGGCGACCTGTCTTTCGATTTCCACCAGCTGGGCGGACTTCTCCTGCACCAGGGTTTCCAGATTTTCGGTGTACTCCCTGAGTTTCCGGCGCATAGAAATTTTTTCATGGGCCCGGCCCAGGGCAATTTCGAGAATATCATCGTTGATGGGTTTGGTGACGAAATCAATGGCGCGGTATTTGAGGCTCTTTATCGCCAGGTCCATATCACCGTGGCCGGTAATCATAATGACTTCGGTATCGGGATTTTCATCTTTTATTTTGCGCAGCAGTTCAATGCCGTCCATCACCGGCATTTTAATATCGGTCAGGACGATGGGCGGATTTTCCCGGTGAAATATCTCCAGGGCCTCCTGGCCGTTTTCGGCCGTGAATACCTCATAGCCGCTATCGGCTAAAGATATCCCAAGGACTTTGCGTATACCTTCTTCGTCGTCTACCAGTAGAAGCTTGTTATCCATTGTATTCGGTGATCGGTGAAATGGGTGTCAAATTATTAGATCATTGACTGCGGGAGGCTTCTGCCTGCATCCCGCTGGTTTTAAAGCGGGGCGGCCGCGAGTTGCTCAAGGACTGACAGTGTATATCGCGGCTGGAAGCCGCTCCCACCGCTACACAAAGATCGGCCTGGATCAATAAACTGTGGCAACCAATTAAGAATACTACCCGATCGTATTTTTTACAATACCGATCAGTTTTTCGGGATCAAACGGCTTTTTGACAAAAGCCACCGCATCCTTGACGGCATGGTCGCCGTCAATGCCGCTGACAACGATGACCGGTGTGTCCTTTAACTCTTTGTCTTTTCTGAGTTTGCGATAGAACCGCGGCCCCCATTCGCCCGGCATCTGCAAATCGAGGCAGATCAGGTCCGGCTTCTTGCATAACCATTATCACTAAACACCGCCATAAGATATTTCACAATCACCGGATCATCGTCAATGATGAGAATCTTTTTGGGCATGTCGTTCCTCACTTTTCAGTTTTGAGCACAAAGTGCTCAAAACAGAGTTATTTGTTATTCGTTATTGGTTATTAGAATCCGATGATAAAAAACCGAACCATATTGTATCGATCCCCAGGTGCCTCTAGTGTTTATATCTAACTATCAAACTTTTCCCTATTTACTATTCACTATTCACTGTCCGACGGACTGGTGGCAGCCCTTGCAGTTCAAATGAAATGCCTTGCGCAACCCCGGCCGGTTGCCGGCGCTTTTCTCTGTATGGCAGTCGGCGCAGCGTTGATCTTCAGAGGACTCGTCGGTAATTCTTTCGCCGCTTTCGTATACATGGTGGCATTCATTGCATTCCTCGATCTCAGCGGTTTTATTGTGGTCATCATGCCGAAAAACAGCCGATGGCCGCCGCTGAACCTCAAAACTGTCCCCCGCCACCACCACCATATCTTCCTGACAAACTGCCGGCAAAGCAAAAAGAAAAGGGATTATCGTTATTGTCAGCAATACGGCCGAATGTCTTCTCATCACTTTTCTCCTTAGAATCTCTGAAAGTTTTTTCAAATTGCCGGGTTTCACGCGAGGGCCCCACAATTCGGCGGGAGTGAACATCTATCCTTACAACACATTGTGCTCAACAAGCGTCAGACACCCTGAATTTCCTATATCTGTCATCTGCCCTCTGTCTTCTGATAAACATAACCCTGAACGCTGAACCCAAAACCCGTGAACCTTTAACCTTTATCTATAACGTCATATAGTATATCGCTGATAAACTTTATCTCGTATCCCAGGCCGTAATGATGGTTAATATCCTCCAGACCGCTGTGGCAGTTATGGCAGGGAGCGATCAGCACTTTGGCCCCCCGGGACTTGGCTGCAAACAACTGCTCGGCCTTGACGCGGTTGCCCTCCATGCGGGTGGTCTTGAAGGGCGGTCCGCAATTGATGACCCCGCCGCCGGCTGCACAGCAATAGTTGTGCTCACGGTTCGGATGCATTTCGATCAGCTCTTCGCAGATGGCATTGATGACGTTGCGGGATTTCTGCGCCAGCCCCCCTCCGCGGATAACGTTACACGGATCATGCAGGGTAACCGGTTCGGCAAATTTTTTAACAATTTTGATCTTGTTTTCCCCCAGCAGCTCATCGTAAAAGTCAATGGCATGGACGATGGGTATGGGGGGCATCCGCCATCCCAGCCAGCGGTTGCCCATGTCATAGACCGAGCGAAAGGCATGGCCGCATTCTCCCATGACAATTCGCTTGACCCTCAAACGGGCGGCGGTTTCGAAGTGGACCCGTTTTATACGCCCCATGATTTCATTGTCACCGGTGTACATGGCCATATCACTGTTGTCCCAGCCGGGGGTGGCCGGCATGGTCCAGTTGACACCGGCCACGTCCATGATGACCGCCGCTTGATAAAGAAGCTGGGCCTGAAATTTGGGCTCGGGTCCAATCACCGAGTACATAATGTCGGCTCCCTCTTTTTCAAGGGGAATCCTCAGGGTGGGTATTTCCGCCTGGGCCTCTTCTTCCTGCCACTGAAGCGTATCAATCCATTCATCGTCTTTAACCCACATCTGATTCATCGTCGTGGCATGGCTGTGGGCGGTGTCCTGAATGTATAGCGGGGTGACACCCAGCAGATGGCAGATGCGACGCACCGTAAGCATCAGGTAAGCGATGTCGATGCCGAAAGGACAGTACATGGCACAGCGCTTGCAAGCATTGCATTCGGCGGAAGCGATTTCAGAAGCCCGTTTAATGAATTCGGCACTGACCTGGCCCTTTTTCTTTATCATTTCCCAGATCGTCTGTTTGACCTTGCCCACCGGAGAGTAGGCGGGGTCCTTGTCGTGGGAGAGGTAATAATGGCATGCTTCCGAACAGAGGCCGCAGTGAATGCACGTATCCACATAGGCCTTTAAACGGGCACCGCTTTCCCCCTTGAGAACCCGGTTGATGACCTTTTCGATCCGTTCCTCGGTAAGATTTTGGGCACCGCTTTCCAATCCCTCATCCACCACCCTGGTTTCTGCTTGTTCAGCAACCTGAGCCATCGCTCTTCTCCTGCTTTCATTTAATTTTTATATGTTATTCATACCGGAAGCTGTCTCAAAAATAGCAGATCACGTTCAGGGGCAGGGCGTCCCGCGGATTGAAAGCGGAGCGTACACGCTCGTACGCGAGCATTTCAATCTGCGGGGACAACGCAGCCATTGGACGTTAAATGCATTTTTAAGATTGCGTCTACCAATCCTGGGCATGCCTTACACCTCCAAACTCCGACCCCATATATGCTCTGGTCAAGGGGGCGGTAATCATATGACTCAAACGTGTGAACGGTATCGTCACAAGCATGATTTCGCCGGATAGAATATGAAGAATCACAAAAAATTTATAGCCGAACCACTGGTAATAGGCCAGAAAACCGGTTAGAAACGGGGCTGCGACGACCGCCAGCAGAACGAAGTCGGAGGCTGAGGTGACGTATTGAACTTCCCGGCTGGTCAGTCGCCGGACGAAGAAAAAAATACAGCCGCCAATGACAATGAGGGTCATGGCGTCCGCCAATCCATCCGGCAGGGTCCACCAACTCAGGTCCCAGGCTTCCTCGATTAAAACAACATGGGCCAACAGGAAAAGCGGTGTGACCAGCAAGCAGATGTGAAAGGCAAAGGCCACGAGGGTCACCCCCGGATGCCGGCGCATGTTTTCGGTGGCAAAGGGGATGCTCCAGCGCAAAATAGAGCGCAGGCCGTATCTAAGGCTCATGTAGGAATAGATGAACCTTTCCTTGCGATGGACCAGCACGAGCAGGTGGATGAGCCGGTACAGGCATCCGCCGCAAAAGATGATAAAGGCACTCCAGGCCAACGGGCCACTGACGAATTGATAAATGTCGAGCATGTTGCCTCCTTGGGCTCGCGTAAAAATAAATTCGCAAATTTTTAGTGTTGAGGCGCCCGCCTGGCAAGGCGCGAAAGTGCCGCAACCTCCGTCATATCCGATCCTTCGCAACGCGTTCAGGCCGGATGCATCGGCGCTAAAAATGTGAAGTTATTTTTGCGCACGCCCTTTACCGAGCATATCCGCCACAGACAGGACATGCCTCGTATAAACATCGCCTTTAACGGTTCGCAGAAGCAGTTTATCGCCTGCCGGGCTGAAAACCGGATCCCAGATTTGATCATAACCGCCATCCCATAACCGGTCATTGACAGCAATGCCGTACTTTCCGTTCTGTTCATATTTTACCGCCACATAATTACTGTCGGGACTGAAGACCGGTTGAAAAGCCATATCAAAAAAGTTGGTCCAGACCGCACCGTCGACCGCCACGAACCAGCGCCCGCTATTTTTAGCTACCGCCGCGATCCTTTGTCCGTCGGGGCTGAAAACGGCATCGGATACGATATCGTTAAAGGTGGCCGACCAGGGCCGCCCCTCGACGGCAACGGTCCACTTGCCGTATTTCGGCGCAACAATGGCGGCCAGTTTGCTACCATCGGAGCTGAACATCTGATGCCAGATCTGCACAAAACGACGGTCCCAGACAACTCCGCCGTCGACGGCCATGGACCATTTGCCGTCTTTGCGGACCGGGGCTGCCACCGATAGGTTGATCGGATGAAACACCGGTTCCCAGACACAACCAAAGGTCTGATCCCAGGGCTTGCCGTTGACAGCGATGGTGTAATCGTAGAGGTTCACTCTGACTTCAGCTGCCAGGTTTTGACCATCCGGACTGATCGCCATATTCCAGACGTTGACAAAGCTTGTCTCCCATGGGTTTCCATCAATGGCCGCGGAAAAAGCACCGGCTTGAAATTTGTGAATTTCACCTTCGCCGAAATCCGCAACCTGCACCGCAGCCGCGGTCCGGGTGCCGTCGGGGCTCAGGGTGGGGTTGGTCATATTGGGAAATGATTTTTCCCAGGGCAGGTCATTGAGTGCCATGCCGTAAGTCATATCCCGCTGGACGGCAACGGCGATATTTTTTCCGTCCGGGCCGAACATGGTTTGCCACACATACCCGAACTTGTTTTTCCAGGGTACGCCATCCAAGGCCACCGTCCATTCGCCCATTTCGGAAATCAGCGCGGAGAGCCGCCCGTCCGGAGCAAAGCGCAGATACCAGATTTTATCAAACATGCTGTCCCAGGCTTGACCGTTGACACAAACGGTGAATTCGCCCTGCGACTGGTTGACGATGGCGGCGATTTGTTCTCCGTCCGGACTTACCTGGGGTTCTTCGATCCAGTTGAAATTGGCGCGCCATTGCGCCATATCTGCAATCCCCCTTTGGCCGAGATCCCAATCCCACCGGCTTTTGTCATCCATCACTTTTCTCCTCAGTTTTTTCTCCGCCCGCTTCGCTCGAGACGCAAAGGTCGCAGAGAAAATTGTCTTTTAACTTTCTGCTGAGAGAGCAAAAAGTTAAGAACCTAGGCCTTTCAGGCAGCAGACCTTCATTATATTTTCACTCTTTCGTTCATAAAAAATCTATCGAAAATTGAAAGCGCAATTTTCTTTATGTTTGCCGGGATACCTGTCCCGCAGGCTTGCGGGATCAACGGCAAACATAAAACAAATATCCTCTGCGTTCTCTGCGCCTCTGCGGTGGATAAAAATTTGAGTCCTAATAGAATCGTCATCTTAGCTTATCGCTTTATGGTACCTACCCGATCAGGCGGGCTGCCATTTTCAGCAGCTCTTCAGCCTCCGGCGGTTTTTCGATGTAGGCATCCGGCCCGGGAATCGGGTTTTCCAGCCGGGCATTGACCATATTTAAATAATGGGAAAATGTTTTCCGGGCCACGGCCGAAAGCATGATGACCGGAATGGCTTTGAGGTTTTGATCGGTTTTAAGCTGCCGGTACATTTGAACGCCGCCCTCTCCAGGCATCATCACATCCAGAATGATCAGATCCGGGAATACCTCCCTGGCCTTGATCAGGCCTTCCTTGCCGTCCCTGGTCATCACCGGTGTGTAACCGCTGGTTTCAAGCAGGGTGGATATGAAAATCCGCATATCTAATTCATCTTCTACAATGAGCACCGTCTTCTTATTCATGGAAATTTCTCATGCTTCGAGCTGAAATTCCTGTCATCTCCATCCTTATCCGGCAACTTTGTCGGGATGATTCACGCTGGCCACCGGGCAAGCCGAACGCAGGACAACCTGCTCGACAGTGCTGCCAAGAACCGCTTCCTCCGGATCAATCTCCCGGGTATGGTGGGCCATGACAATGAGGTCACCCGTTTTCTCCCGGGCGTACTTCAGTATTTCGATGTAGGGAACGCCCTCACGCACTTCGATGCCATAATTGTCATAGCCGTTCAATTTGGCGACATAGCGCTTTTCCATCTTTTTGCGGGCCCCCTCTATCAATTGCTCGATCTCTTCCTGGCCCAGTACCCGGCCGCTGGATGCGGCGGTGATATCGCAGGCATGAAACATGTGCAGCCTGGCGCCCACCTCTCTGGCGAGCTTGGAGGCAAACATAAAAGCCGAATCAGACGCTTTGGAAAAGTCGGTTCCAAATACGATGTTGGAGAACAGTTTCCAGCAGGTCGTGCACGGCCGGCTGATGATAACCACCGGGCAACGGGCCGATTTGGCAACCTTTTGCATGGTGCTGCCGACCACATTCCGATAGCGGGTGGCACCGATGTCCTCCTGCCGGGTGTGGGAGCCCATGATAATCAGATCGACGTCATGTTTACGCGCCATTCTCAGAATTTCCCGGCTCGGGACGCCGACGGCGGCCTGAATTTCAACACCTTCAGTGCCTTTTAAAAGATCCGCGTAGGTGTTTTTCATCTCTTCTTTCACCCACTCGACATAATCCGGATCCGGCTGCTCCACTTCGCCGGTTCGAACATCGGTGACAAAGGGACTGTAACCCCGGGTGGGAATCCCCAGCACGTGAAAAACGATGAGCTGGGCCTCCCACTTTAGCTCCAGATCAAAGGCCACTTTGGCAGCGTTGTCGCAGGCCGGGGATGCGGTTGTGGCAAAAAGGATTTTCGTAAACATAATTTACCTCCCCAGGTAATGCCGTCAATAAATTCAAACAGGGTGAATACCGTATCAAATTCGAATATGTCGACACGGTCTCCGAAAACCACGTGTTTCAGCCTTCCAAGCTTTAGGGGCATATCCAGAAGGCTGTTTAGCTGCAATGATCGAATCTCGAGACTATCACCGTTGCGGATGCCCCGAATAGAACTGTAAATCTCCAGACGCTTTTCGGGAAACCCTATCATTTCAATATGTTTGGCAAATTCCAGGTGATCGATGAGGCCGGATTCGCACCCCTGTTCCGGGCAGCTCAGATATTGTTCGATGCAGGTGGGCAAATAGGAATTCAGCCTCCCCAGCAGCGCGTATTTTGCAATCATTTTAAAAAAGCTTCTCAACGTGTACTGGTCATCAAGCCCGATCTGATAACTGAGATATTTCAGGACGTCTGAATCCACAGCCCTTTGCTTGTGAAAAATGGCACCGTCTTTTTTTAGCGCTAATACGTACATTGCAGGTTCTTTCGGATCGATGTTGCCGGTTTATTCGTTTTGTTGCATCCGTCAGCTGCAGCCTTGGTAGAGCATTTATCGTGCCAGAAGATCAAAGATTAGCGATAAATTAAATTTTAGTAATTTTTTCAATATATTATAATTTAATCGGTAACATGGCGGGGTAACGCTGGGGTATGAACAATGTTGCAACGATGCAACATCGACTAAACAGGCAGCAGGACGACTCGATTAATTTTTTCATTATATTACAAATATATATGACGATAATATATGAGAAACGGGAAGGATATGGACATGTTGTGTCTTTGCAACATAATGCAACTTAATGTTGCATAACGGTGTTTTCCGGGGGAAGAATTAAAACCCAAGCAGTGGCTTAAAGTTAACGGCTGGTGATACCAGGCGGTGATCTGTTGGGGGAAGACGGGTGGATAAGCGTCGGGCGCACCTTACGGGGATATATTGTATTTCTTTAATTTCCGCCACAGGGTGGTTCGGTTGATGTTGAGGGCCGCGGCTGTTTTGCCCTTGTTCCAGCTGTA
>WOR8_10003296_pt1 | contig 16392 bp, 15 predicted proteins | sample DeeMarSeWOR38_10_FD_19890 | JGI IMG/M metagenome (IMG submission 19890) | reverse complement strand
AGAAATGTACCCCCTGCACTGAAACATATCAATCCAGTCAACCCTTTAGGTGCCATAATTATCACTCTAACAATATCTTTCTGGTAATTATTAGCTCAATTAACATTTCAAACTTTTCTCTAGAGGCTCCCTGATTTTGTTTTAGAGGTCCTTAAATACAACCTCTGTTGGTCAAGACCACCCAGGTGAAAACTTTGAGAAGTGAAACAACATGGTGAAATACAAATGTTACAAGCTGAAGTGCCCAGCATGTGGAAACACAGGCTCTCTGCAACTGTTCCTCAACAAACAAGGTAAAGTAACTTATGCTAGAGTTAGGCATTACAGGGGCAAAGGCAAATTCACCTACTGCAAAACACCCCTACAAAAACTAGACAACCTTAAGGAACTACAAACTTTACTGAATGGTCAAAATGGTCAACACCAAACAACAAACAACATTGACCAAAAACACCCAGAATCAAGCCTTAAACCTGCAATGGCGGGTCCGGTGGGATTTGAACCCACGACATTCAGCTTAGAAGGCTGACGCGCTATCCGTGCTGCGCCACGGACCCATAACGGCGACTTGAATAATTAAACTCGTCAAGATATAATTTTATCCTTGATATAATTTTATCCTTGGCTTTCTCCGTTTAATCATCATCTTCCAAATCTATGGGTTGGTGTAACACTGAGCGAGTTCCAGTTCTTATTAGCTATAGGGGCAAATAGCCTTATTCAAACCATAAACGCACACCATAAGCGCAATTTCCTTAAATAACTTACCTGCTATATTATGACTGTTGTAATAGATAGAGTTCTTGTGATAATTATTTGCAAAAGGTAAGAGTCCTTGCCTATTTTATTACGAAAATCAGAACTTTGAGAGGAGGCGATTCTAGCATAGAAGGATGTTCAGGAACCATTTATGCAATGCGACAGCGAATTAGAGCAAAATTATTAGCATCAGATGCTACATCAAGAGAAAAAGCTGTTACCGCTCAAGAAGCTAACCTGGATGAGCAAGAGAGAAACTGGTTGCGTTACGTCGCTGGCGGTTTGCTTTCAATGATTAAGAAGACAAATGACGATCGATATTACGTTTAACTAAGTTTTAATCGATAATCAAGTACTCATCAAATAGAAGTAACAAAAGGGAGTAAAGACTATTTGGCATACTACAAACACCCTGAGAATGAACCACGGCTGCTTTCATGTAAGTTAGCAGAAGGAAAAAGGTAGAAGTAGACACTGGATTATATGAAAAGCCTTCTTTCGCTTTTCTACTAAAACCGCACAAACTCAGTGTTTCAAGACTTCAACATTACTTAGTGTTCCTTTTTTCCCTAGATTCATGAGTTTTTCGCCTCTAAACGTGGACACTGCTGCATTTTCAATTTGAACTGTATCCCCAGCCGAGACAGAGGCTACTTGTTGGTTCCATAGACAAAGATTGATTTTTCCAGTTTCATCCGCAATTAAAGCCTTTGCGACGCTGGCATGGTTTCCAAACCTTGTAACAACCTGTTTTGGCTCTGCAACTTCTAAAACTTTAACTTTCAAATTAACATGGTTCATTCCAGCTCGTAAATCTCTAATGCATTTGGCAGCAGTTATTCTAGTTTTCCTTGCGAGATACTTACGAATCTTATCAGTATCAGTGAAATTCACGAGTTGATTACTTTCATTTAAAAGAAATTTTTCATCTATCGGAAATTGAGCAAGAACTTCAGAGTCCCTCTTAATCAAAAACATGAATTTATTCTTGGCTTTACCTCGACACCAAACTGATAATTTGCCGCATCTTGAGTTTTCTTTTTTCATTGCTAAACGTAGCGCATACAAGAATTTCTCAGGATTAACCTCATATTTCACAGTAAGAAAAGCAAGATACTCCCCGATTGACGGTTTACTTCTCGTGCTCCTCACCGTTTGTTTTTATATTTTAAGGTAACCTTTGTGTCTCAGCCACTCAGACTGGTTTCTTCTGTATCTCCAGAAAATGTCGCCCCGCTTATCAGACTGAAAATCCCAAGGAGAAACCAAAACAATATCGCCCTCTCTAACCCAAACACGCCTCTTCAACTTGCCTCGAATCCTGCACAAGCGTTCTTTCCCGTCCTGACACTTCACCATGATTCTTTCACCGCCCAGGTTTTTAATAGCTACACCAAGCACGTCGTTTTCGCTCGGTAGCAACATTTTTTGAAGGTTTGCCTCGTTTTTGACTTTTCTTTTACCCAACTTTCTAACACCAAATTATGAGATCACGATTAGGTACTCTAATGGTATGCCAAACAGAATAATCTGGAGAAAAAGTGAAACAAATTTGTAGTTGATTTAACTCTTCCTCTAAAGAATTCTAAATGTAATTATGTGGAATATGGACGCAGTATATTAGGGTAATCATAGAGGGAATGTTTTTTACATGATGATTCAAGCGCGCTATTACAAGAAGAAAAAGGGGAAGAAGGCGCGCGAGATTCGAAGTGGTGATAGACAATATAATTTTGCCTATCGAATAAGACTTCATTACATCAAATATTCTTAGAGTACTTGAAGCACTTCGATTTTCAGGTTTTGGTTTGAAAAAACTAAAATGGTTAGAAAAAGTAAATTCTTACGCAAATAAAAAATTATGTAGTGAACGAATGACAAGGGTTAAAGCATTAGCTTTGTTTTCAGGCGGTTTGGATAGCATTCTAGCTGTTAAGCTAATTCAAAAACAAGGCATTGATGTCGTTGCTGTAAATTTTATGAGCCCTTTTAGTTGTCATGAGAAAAATGCTTGGGGGGTGAATGAAGCCGCAAAACATTTGAATGTGTCTCTTAAGGTTGTACAGCTCAAAGACGATTATTTGAAAATGATACGTGATCCTAAGTATGGTTATGGAAAGAACATGAATCCGTGTATTGATTGCCGAATCTTCATTTTGAAGAAAGCGAAGAAATATGCTGAAGAAATTGGCGCAGACTTCATTTTCACAGGTGAAGTTCTCGATGAAAGACCTATGTCTCAGCATCTCGCTGCATTGAAGCTTATTGAAGTAGAAACTGGTTTGAAAGACAATATCTTGAGGCCGTTGTCAGCAAAATTGCTGCCTGAGACAGTCATTGAAAAGAAAGGATTAGTAGACCGGAAGAAGCTTTTGGGTATCCGCGGCAGGTCAAGAAAGCCACAGCTCAAGCTTGCTAAAGAATTCAACATTAAATCTTTTCCTTCTCCAGCTGGCGGATGCTTGCTAACTTGCAGGGAATATACCAATAAGCTAAGGGACCTTTTCAAGCACAAAAAACAGTTATCCATGGCAGACGCAACTTTGCTAAGCATTGGCAGGCACTTCAGATTCGGAAAGAATAAGATAATTGTGGGAAGAAACGAAACGGAAAACGAGGCCTTGAAAGCGAAAAAGCTCCAGAAGGACTATTATTTTGAAGTACCCAATATTGGCAGTCCAACTACTATTCTTCAAGGAACAAAAACCAAAAGAGCAGTAAAAACGGCAGCAGCTTTAACTGCGTTCTATTCAGATGCAGAAAGTGCCGAAGTCGAAGTCTGCTTTGGCAGAGAAAGCCTCAGCAACTGCATAACCGTTCCAGTTCCCGATCGGACCGAAGTGGAAAGCCTTCGGATTGGCAAATGCTGAAATGATCAATACCAACGAATTCAGGTCTCAGAAGAATGGTGAAACTTACCTTTTTAGAAAAACATTTTAATGCACAATTAGACAAAAGTAGATTGAGGAGTTAATATGCCAACAGCATTCGTATTGATAAACACCGAAATAGGTTCCGAATCAGATGTTCTGAAGGAACTAAAAAAGGTTGAAGGCGTTGATGAAGCTTCCGCCGTCTACGGAGTCTATGACATAGTAGCAAGAGTCAAAGCAGACACCATGGATAAACTAAAAGAAATAGTTACTTGGCGCATTCGCCGACTTGATAAAGTAAGATCCACATTAACAATGATTGTAGTGGAAGATCGTCCATAACGTTTTAGCTCAAATTTCCTTTTCTTTTATCGACTTAGTTGAAACGTTTAATTGAAATAATATGCGCTTCAAAAGATCTCTCACTATGGAGGATTCACAGTTTTTTCCGGTTGGAATACGAGGTTTGGAAACCCACCATGTCTTCTTGTATTCCCCCTGATCGAGATAGAGCATCTGAACCTCAGTTTCCAACCGACGGAAAATAAGATTTTTGTACTCTTCGCAACATTCTCTATCAACTGGAGTACAATTCCATTTGACAAACAAACAAGTAATGCACATAGGATTAGATGATACGGACTCAACGAGAAAAGGGTGCACAACCTACATCACCGCCCTTCTTGTTGAAAAACTAAAAGAAGTGAAAGCCACGTTTTTGGACTACCCGAAACTAATCAGGCTAAATCCTAACGTACCCTGGAAAACAAGAGGAAACGGTGCGCTCTGCCTTAAAATTGAATGTGCTGCAGAGATAGAAAACAAAATTAGAGAAATCACAGTACAACTAGTGGAAGAGCACTCTGACCTCGATTCCAAGGACACAAATCCAGGAATAGTCTTTTTCCCTCATGATAGAATTCCAGAAGATATCAAGACTTTCTCTGAAAATGCCGTGACAAAAATAGTAACTTTAGAGGAAGCTAAAAAGCTATTACAAAAATTCAAGGGGGAAGCCTCAGGCTTTAAGAATTGCAGAGGTATAATCGGTGCATTGGCAGCAGTTGGAAAAACCTTTGAAAAAGACTATACCTATGAATTAATTGCTTATCGAATGCCTGAAAATCGAGGATCAAAGAGAAGAGTAGATGCAGCTTCAATTTTTAAAATGGATAAGTTGACGAGACCTTACACTTTCAATAATGTGGATACGGAGAAAGATAGAGTAGTTATAACTCCACGAGGTCCAGACCCAATTCTTTTCGGAATCAGAGGTGAAACTCCAAGAATAGTTAAGCAAGCTTTCGACCTAGTTAAATCCAAGGAACCGGTAGAAAGATGGGTGATTTTCCGCAGCAACCAAGGCACAGACGAACACCTCAAACAGGTTTCAGAGTTGAATAATATAGAACCATACCAGTCGGTAGTTGCCAAAGGTATCGTGTCGCGGAATCCAAGGCTAGTCCCCTTGCGTCACGTGATTTTTTCAGTAAGCGATAAAATAGGAGAAGTGGACTGCGCCGCCTACGAGCCTACTGGTGCGCTGCGCAAAGTCGCAAAAAAACTGATTGCGGGCGACAAAGTTGAAGTCTATGGAGCAGCGCGGCAATTTTCACCAGGCAAGCGTTTAACTATAAATCTTGAAAAAATTAAGATATTATCTCTAGCATCAAAGAGTTATCTTCAAAATCCTTCTTGCCCAAAATGTGGCAAAAGATTGAAATCCATGGGTAAAGATCAGGGTTTTCGCTGCAAAAAATGCAATATTCGTTTCAAAAACGCTAAGAAAGTGCATGTTATGATGAAAAGGGACCTACATTTAGGGTTACACGTGACCTCAACTAGGTCTCAAAGACATTTGACCAAACCATTAAGGCGTTACGGACTAGAAAAAAGTGGCGCACCAACTGAGGATATGCTAAAAAACTGGCATTCACCTTAGACAAAAGTGAATCTTTCTTTCCTACTTACTAATGAATTAGTACAACAAAAGCCTATTTGCTCCTTTACGAGGTTTTAGAATCCCCCGAAATACATGAACAAAAACTCGTCAAAATGACTTATGAGGATTAGAAACACAAATAGGAATTTCTCCCACAGATGCTCTAAAACCGATATTATGTTCCGAAATGAAATAACCACTTTATTATTCCGAAAAGATGAGTCTGGAGATATAGTTGAATTACAAAAAGTTAATTCTGCCGTCTTTAACAGCGATTCTGCTAATTCTCTTGACCATATTCCTATTTCTTCCGGTGTTTGAATCAATCTCTATCTGGAGTGAAAACCCAAGAATCTCGGAGACTAGCATAAACGTGCAAACCTATTATCATAACGATTTTGGCTTCTATCTCACAAGAACATACATGCCCATTTTAGTTTCATTCTTGTCAAAGTCTTACACATCAGTTCTCCTTATTTTGCCATTTATCATTGTAATACTCCTCGTAGGTATTCATGATAAGGTTGCGCAAAGGAAATGATCTGAGAGAATCTCAGATCTGAGGGAAAAAAGCTAGTCATAATGAAACACGATGATTACCTCTTAGCGGGAAGAGGGGTAAATCCAATATTCACGGTGTGTTCTTTGTTTGGCTTCATTAATTTGTATTAAGAAATAAATCTTTGCAAAAGAGAAAAATTGGTTTCTCCTGAAATCATCATTCCTAAGCCAATTATTTAAATCAGTGAAAATAGTAACCCCTGTACACGGCAGATACGCGGCAACTGGTATGGGGTGTTTGATGGTTTGAACCGTTTTCCTGATGAAGAATATGCGCTTCCTTTCTTTAAGGACCATGGATTTATTAGAAAACTTTGTCCTGTTTGCGGAGAGCATTTCTGGACTCAGAACACGGAGCAAGAATCTTGCGGGGAATCAACTTCAGATGGATGTACCTGCTACAGTTTTCTTAAGACCCCACCTACACGAAGTTCCTATAGTCTTCCACAAATGCGAGAAACGTTTCTTTCTTTTTTCGAGAAGCGGGGTCACCCACGTGTTAATCCCTACCCTGTTGTAGCAAGGTGGAGAACCGACATCTACCTCACTCACGCAAGCATAATCGATTTTCAACCTTACGTAACCGAAGGAATTGCCCCGCCTCCCGCAAACCCATTAGTTATAGCTCAACCATGCATACGTCTCGTGGACATCTCAAACACTGGACCAACCTTTGGCAGACACCTCACTATTTTCGAGATGGGGGGACACCATGCTTTCAACTATCCGGAAAAAGAGGTCTACTGGAAAGATCAAACCGTGCGCTACCACCACGAGTTCGTCACCGACGTGTTAGGCGTAGCTTCTGAGGACGTCACGTACAAGGAGGACGTTTGGATTGGAGGGGGAAACGCAGGACCGGATGTGGAATGCATCATCGGCGGACTTGAAGTAGCCACGCTCGTATTTATGCAATACAAGGTTGTGAATGGCGATTTTGTCAAGCTGCCCATACGCACCGTGGACACAGGATACGGTTTGGACCGTTTCGCTTGGCTCTCACAGGGTACGCCAAGCTGTTTTCACGCCATCTACGGCAAATTGCTTGACAAAGTCTTCAGCATGGCAAAGCTAAAAGTGGATAACTCGTTGCTATATTCAGTAGCTAGGCATTCAGGTTTGGTAAGCGTGGACAAAACCGCAAACCGCCTCGACGCTAGACGCCAAGTAGCCAAGCTTATTGGCGTTGAATTAAATAAGTTGGACAAGACACTCATACCCATTGAAAATGTGTTCGCAATTGCCGATCACACTAAATGCCTCAGCTTCATGCTTTCAGAGGGCATTGTACCATCAAACATACACGAAGGTTACTTGGCCAGACTATTATTTCGCCGAATCTATCGCCTACTAAGAAGCTTGAACATGGATATTGAACAATTTTACAACATAGTGGATATGCAAGTTGACTATTGGTCCAAGGATTACCCTCACCTCAAAACCATGCACGATGAAATTATTGAAATGCTCAAGGTTGAAGAGGAAAAGTTCGATGATGCCTTGAAACGCGGAGAAGGCATGGTGAAACGAATCGCCACTGAACTAAAAGCTAAAAAAGTAAACCGACTGCCAGATGATACACTCTCTGAATTGTACGATTCACATGGACTCCCACCTGAAATCGTCAAGGAAGCCGCTGAAGCAGAGGGGATTTCTGTAGAAGTTCCGGAGAACTTTTACGCGTTAATCGCAGACAGACACATGAAAGCCGATAAGTCTGTACAGGAGGAAGAAACCAAAACGGATACAAAACTGGAAACCGCTGTCGAGAAGTTGCCACCAACCAAACAAATGTATTACGATGACGCATATGTTAGAGAGTTCGACGCAAGAGTCCTGAAAGTCGTAAACAGTAAACTCGTTGCATTAGATCGCACTTGCTTCTTCCCTGAAGGAGGAGGACAACCTTCAGACCAAGGTTTCCTGGTGTTCAACAACGCAAAGGTAGAAGTTGTTTACGTGCAGAAAGTAGGCAGAGTCATCTTGCACGAAATTAAAGGGTTAGATTTACCAAAAGAAGGAGAAACAATTCACGGCGTTTTGGATTGGAATAAACGCTACATGTTGATGAAGGCACATACGGCTACGCATTTAGTTAATGGCGCCGCTAGACGCGTATTGGGCGAGCACGTGTGGCAACATGGTACACAAAAAGGTTTGGAAAGCACTAGACTGGATATTTCACATTACCGCAGATTGACTCCTAAAGAGATACATGACATTGAGACATTGGCTAATCAAGCTGTGTTGGCTGATTTGCCAGTTACAACTTCGTGGAAGCCGCGGAGTGAAGCCGAATCACAATATGGCTTCAGGCTTTACCAAGGCGGTGCTGTGCCGGGAAAGGACATTCGAGTTGTGAAAACTGGCGACTGGGACGTAGAAGCCTGCGCGGGAACACATTTGAAGAGTACTGGCGAAATTGGATTCCTTAAGATAGTCTATACGGAACGAATTCAAGATGGTGTGGAGAGGCTTGGGTACGCCGTAGGAATTCAAGCATTAAAGGCAGTGCAAAAAGAAGAGCTTTTACTATGGAAGATTTCAGAGACACTGAACGCGCCTTTGGAAAAGCTAGATAGAACCGCAGAGAAACTTGTTAAAGAGCTTAAGGAAGCAAATTCTGAGAAAAAGAAGCTTGTTAAAGAATTGGCGGTTAAGGAAAGTACAATCGGCACAACCGAGACAACTATTTTGACACAAGAAATCGGTGGAGTAACGCTTGTAAAACGAGACTTCCATGATGAAATTGATGTCAACCGCATGGTGCAAACCGCAAACGAAATGATAAAACGCAATGCAGCAACTGTCACACTGTTCTATGGGGCAGATCGAAAAAACGCTAGAATACTCGTAATGGCTGGAAAAGTAGCAATGAAAAAAGGCATCAACTCAGGTGAAGTTGTCAGAGAGGTTGCACCAATAATTGGAGGCGGGGGAGGAGGAAAACCCAACTTTGCCCAAGGTGGCGGAGCCAAACCAAAAAAGTTGCAAGACGCAGTTAAAGCGGCCGAAGAAAACATTAAAAAGCAAATAAAACAATAACAGGCTGCTTGCCTTCGAAGCTCATACCCTCTTTTGTATTTGGATTCTACCTTATTCAAAAAGAAGTAGCTTCGCAAAGCAGCGATGCTTAACTTCTGTGGGTGCTTAGGTTGCGTAGAGGTTTCCGTAGGGTCTTTTTGAGAGAGGCACTATTTTGTGGAATTTTGAGTTCATGATTATTTCATAATCGGCGCCGAAGTGTTTACAATACTCCTTTACCAGGCTTTCGATTTTTTTGATATCGCGTTTGCCGACCTTCATGAGTTTAGTTCCTTTTCCAACTTGGAGTATAGCGCCTCGCTCATAGATGACGCCGCCGTGCATTCCTGTGCCAACAAATCTTGCTTTGCAGCGTTCGCATTCGTCTAATGTCAATCCTAGAACTAGAACAACGCCACCTGCCATATACTCAGCAAGAAAGTCTGCTGCAGCTCCACCTATCACTATGTCCGGTACTTTGCGTTTATATTCTTTCATGTGTATTCCAACGCGGTAACCCACATCGTCACGAACAAAGATTTGCCCGCCTCTCATCGAGTGTCCAGTAAGGTCTCCAGCTTGACCATTAATCACAATTTTGCCTTCGTTCATAGTGTTGCCACAGCCGTCCTGCGCGTTCCCATGAACCACTATTTCGGGTCCGCTCATGAAAGCCCCCATATCGTTTCCTGGAGTACCATAGATGTCGATTTTAACTTCTGTGTCCAAGTCAGTGCCGATATACCTCTGACCGCAAACATTGCGGATCTCGATTCTTTCAGCGCCTTTTCTGCATATACTTCTCAGAAGGCTGTTTAGATCCTTGTAATACATTCCTTCAGTATCGATTTTCCACGTTCCATTTTCTATTTCCACTCGAGGAACATAGTTTGCGGCTATTTCCGCACCAATTTCTTCTTGTTTTAACATTCTATCAATCTCCTGCCATTTTTACACCTAGAATTTTCAATTCAGTATCGGTTAAACCCACACCGCGGAGAGCCAAACGGTTCCCACGTAAACTCTCGATGGCGTTTATACCCATGCCACCCATCATATCCTTGATTTCCAAACTCCATCCACGAAGCAAGTTGACAAGCCGTTTCGTGGCTATGTCAGGGTTAACTCTCTTACCGATCCACGGGTCATTAGTCGCAATCCCCCATGGACATTTACCCGTGTAGCATTTTTGGCAAACAGTGCAGCCTACTGCTACAAGCGCAGCAGTACCTATATAAACGGCATCAGCACCTAATGCAATAGCTTTGATGACATCTCCGCTGCTTCGTATGCCGCCAGCTGCGACAACAGACGCCTTGTTACGGATTTGCTCCTCACGCAAACGCTGGTCAACCTGCGCGATAGCTAACTCGATAGGTATGCCCACATTATCTCTGATAATCTTTGGTGCCGCTCCAGTGGACCCTCTAACACCGTCCAAGGTAATTATGTCAGCGCCTGCACGAACCATGCCGCTTGCAATTGCAGCCGAGTTGTGAACTGCAGCAATCTTAACTGAAATAGGTTTGGTATAGTCCGTAGCCTCTTTCAACGCATAAATCAGCTGGCGGAGGTCTTCTATAGAGTAAATATCGTGTTGAGGAGCAGGCGAAAGGGCATCCGTGCCCGTGGGAATCATACGTGTCCTAGCGACGTCAGATGTAACTTTCTCACCTGGCAAGTGACCACCTATCCCTGGCTTGGCGCCTTGTCCAATTTTTATTTCCACGGCAGCACCGGCATCCAGATACGCAGGGTGAACACCGAAACGGCCTGACGCAACTTGGACTATGGCGTGATCGCCGTACTTGTATAAGCGCTTATCTAAACCACCTTCACCTGTGTTGAAGTAGGTGCCACATTCCGTTGCAGCTCGAGCTAGCCCCTCATGCACGTTCAGGCTTATAGCACCGTAAGACATAGCAGAGAACATTATCGGTGTGTCTAATTGAAGCTGAGGAGTTAACTCTGTCTTTAATGCGATAGTGCCGTTTTCCATCATAATCTCCAGCTCGTCGGGTTTTGCTCCCAAATAAGTTCTGATTTCCATAGGTTCCCGCAATGGGTCTATAGACGGGTTGGTTACTTGGCTGGCGTTTAGCAGAAGCCGATCCCAGTAAGTGAAGTTGGGTTTGTCGCAACCCATACCCGTCAGAAGTACTCCGCCAGTTTCAGCCTGTTTCTTGACATCTCTGATAGCGCTTAACGTCCAGTTAGCGTTCTCCGTGTTAACGTTCGGATTTTTCCGTATGGTTATGGCGTGGGTAGGACAGAAAGTTATGCACCTCTGACAGTTAACGCAGTTTTCGTCTTTGCTGCAGATCACGTCGTCTTCAGCATCGTAACTATGGGTTTCGTAAGTGCATTGGTTAACGCATACTTCGCAGCGAATGCATCTATCTGGATCTCTTTCAACGAGGTATTCAGGAAGTAAGTACGTTTTCACCTAGTTTCCCTCCACAATGGTCAAGATATCACTCTTCTTGTTACGAAGTTGGCCGACTACGGGTTCGCCTCCTCTCAGAGGCCAGAACTTGTCAAGCTGTGGCGAAACAAGGCGTATAGCAGCCTCTTCAGAGGACATGTATAGGTAATCGCCTCTGGTACCTGCGACAAGAGGTCGAAGCTTGATTCTGTCTGTCAGCCCGATCATTTCACCTTGGTGTGCCACGAGTATGCTGAATGGGCCATTCATCAATAGGCTACCATAGGTTTGACGGAGAACCAAGTAAAGATGCTGCAGTTCAGGTGTCATAGAGTCTATTTCGCTCCATAATGGCGAGGCAAAGATTTTGGCTACTATATTGATTGGTAGTTGCTGTCTGCGCATGAGTAGATCCACAGCGTAAGCTAGCACTTCCGTGTCCGTTTGCATGCTGCACTTATACCCGTACATTTCCAAGTAGCGGCGGTTTATTCCATAAGACGAGAGTTCTCCATTGTGCACAACTGTCCAGTCTAGAATGTTGAATGGGTGTGCTCCACCCCACCAGCCTGGAGTATTAGTTGGGAATCTGCCGTGGACTGTCCAAAGGTAACCATAATAATCTTCAAGGCAGAAGAACTCTGCTACGTCTTCTGGGTAACCCACACCTTTGAAGACACCCATGTTTTTGCCGCTGGAGAAAACAAAAGCCTTGCCCGTCTCCGTATTTATCCGCATCACCTTTTCTATTACGTAATCTTCTTCTGTGATCTTTCCAATGAGCCGCTTTTTAGGTTGGACAAAGTATCGCCAAACAGTTGGGGGATCTATGACTTTGGCAGGTTTGGTCTGTATTTCTTCGTCGTAAATTATGTTAAAGCCTGCAGCTAGCATCTTATCGGTTCTTTCTTTTGCATCTCTATTTAGGTACATTATGTGAAACGCGTAGTAGTCCTCGAATTGCGGGTAGATGCCGTAAACTGCGATGCCTCCGCCAAGGCCATTCCCGCGGTCATGCATGTTCGCTATGGCTTTAATCGGATCTCTCGATGAGAAGCGTTTACCCTCAACGTTCATAATACCGAATATGCTGCAGCCATCAAAGTCCTTATCATCATTGTATGGATTGTTTATTCTGCTTAGATTTCTCATTTGTATTCCCCTGGATACAGTCTTCTCCGTAAAGATCTCGGTAAAGTGGCAAGGCAAAACTCGTCTGAGATAAGCTTTTGTTTGAGTCTTTTCACATTTACACCGTTTTTCATAAGGTGAAAAAGTATACCAGCTCTTTCAATGTCGTTTACTAGAGTTATGCCTACAATCGTGTTGTTTTTGAGCACGATTTTTCTGTAAATATCATGTTCTGGTTCATGTTTGACTAAGCTTTCGTACTCATCAAAATCTCTTGGATTAGTTATTCCAATAGATATGATGGGAATATCAAAGTATTTCAGAGAACTCATGGCAGTGCCACCTGGATAGTCTGTCTTCTTCCCCGCCATGTTGTAGCCAGCAACCTTTCCTTCCAGCTGAGCAAGAGGCCAGAGTGGCAGTAGCCTATTTTCGCCATAAATGAAGTCGTAAGCTTCCGCAACATCACCGCTAGCGTAAACATCAGAAACATTGGTGCGCATGAACTTGTCAACAAGTATACCCCTGTTGGTTTTTACGTTGGTTCCCGTAAGAAGTTCTATGCGTGGAATAACACCTATGGCAATTACCACCAAATCGCATTTCACTTGTTCACCGCTTGTCAAGATTGCGCTACCCACGACCTCATCGTTTTCGGGTTTGCCAAGTATCCGCTTGACTGTTTGACCTGTGGCTATTATGACTCCCGCTTTTCTGATCAAGTCTTCAACCATCTCAGAAGCTGTTTGGTCCAGAATGAGGCTGAGAATGTTGTCTTGCAACTCCACCATGGTCACTTTCAAGCCCCGTCTAATCAGCGCTTCAGTAACGCTAACGCCAATAAGACCCGCTCCTATGACCACAGCACGCTCAGCTCTTTCAAGTTTTGAAGCCAATCCTTCAGCGTCAGAAAGCGTAGTAAAAGTAAATACGCCATCCTTTTCAGAACCTTCAATTTTTGGCACGAAAGGTTTGCCGCCAGTCGCAATTAGCAGTTTCTCGAAGACGACTTGGTCACCTTTGTCTATCGTCACGTATTTGTCTGCTAGATTTAGACTTATCGCAGTTATTCCCGTTAGAGCTTTAATTCTGTTCTTTTTCCAGAATTCATGTTCACGGCACATCAATTTCCCAAAGTCAGCTTTACCGCTGACCAAATCGGAAATCATTGGGCGCGAGTACTGTGGACACTCTTCATCTGAAATCACAGTTATTGTGCCTGTAGGATCTACTTCCCTGATTGCCTCTACTGCACCGATTCCTGCAGAGGAGGCACCTACAATAACATACTTGGGCATTACGATTTCACCTCTTTGTATAATAACGCTCCATTGGGACAGTTAGCGACGCACGCTGGGATTTCCAATTCCGTACAAAGATCACATTTTGAAACTACTTTTCCTGAAGAGTCCATTTTAATAGCGCTGAACGGACAGACCATGATGCAGGTCCAGCATCCAATACACTGCTCTGAATTATGAGTCACTAGCCCCGTTTCATCGTCTTTTTTCATAGCCCCTGAAAGGCAAGCAGCGACACAGGGAGCGTCTTCACAGTGTCTACACTGTATGGCGAAAGAAACAGGTTTGTGTACTTCTAGTTTCACTCTGCTGATTGGGCGGGGGTTTTCTCTATTATAAGCTTTGATGATGTCTTTTGACTTGGAGTGCTGGACAGTGCAGTAAACTTCACAGAGCCCGCAGCCAATGCAATGTTCTTCTTTCACTATGATTCTTTTCAATGGCTAATCCTCACTATTTTGAAAGGCGTGCTGTGGCGTATGATCAAAGTTGCACGTGATTTGTTGTCTTTAATGTAGAGTATAGCACCTAGAGTGGACTTTTGTTTGTCTAATTTCGCTCTTTCTCGACAATAGTCTAAAGTCATTTTCAACACTTATTCGACGCGGGCCGCATAAAAGGTAACATATATTCTATATAACTGTACTGAAAATCATTTATATTTAAGGTAATGAACTATATAATATAAATGAAATATATGTAAAGGTGAACATGAATGGCGGAAAAAAATCTTGGATACAGACGAGTTCAATGCACAGGAAGAGGCTCATATATCATATCCCTTCCAAAAGAATGGGTGCAAGACATCGGACTTAAAAAAGGAAGCGAAATCGACTTCAGCGTGCAACGCGATTCAACGCTTATCTTAGTTCCAAGAAAATTGAAAGAAAAACGCGGAGAAAACAATGGTTCTAAACTCAAAGAATACTACATCAACGTTGATGTCTCAGAAGAAGAACTGCAGTCCACACTTCGAATGATAAAAGCGCTGTACGTAATAAGCGCCGACATAATCCGAGTCCACTTCAAAGGAGCAGAAGACGTTGTCAAATGTAAGACAATAATAAAGAATTTTGCGAGAGACACTCTTCTAGGCGCAGAAGTTATTGACGAAACCCAAGATGAAATCACACTTCAAATCCTAATAAGACACTCAGAGTTCCCCTTTGAAAAAGCAGTAAGAAGAATGGTCATCGTAGCGCTTTCAGCCAACAGGGATGCCATCTCAGCGCTGAAAAAAAGAGATGACGTATTTTTGCAGAGTGTAGTTAACGCTCACCACGACGCAAACAGACTGGGACTGTATGCTGTTCGCCAATTGAAATTCGGCATAGAACGCAACTTGTTTAGAGAACTAGGTTTCAAAACACCAAAAGAGTTCCTGCTTTACAGAATAATAGTCAATGACATTACAAACATCACCGAAGACGCGTTAAATATTGTCAATAACTTATCAACTTTCCAGAAACAAATTAATGATCAACTGGTATTCATAAAAGAACCTATAGATGAAGAAGTATACTCCCAATTACTCAACTTCAATTCTGCAGCCCACCAAATGTTCGAAGACGCTACAAAAGCAATGTTTAAAAGAGCGTACAACGACGCCGAGAAAATAATCGCCAAACGCGGCTCTTTCTCAACATTGGAAACTGAACTCATTAGACTTATGTCCAGCAAAAAACTAGACCCTAACATCGCAGCAATCATCAGGTTGATGCTTGACAGCTCCAGAAGAATACTAGACTACGGACAAGACATCGCCGAACTAACCCTAAACCGAACAGTGGAAGAAATATGCACTTCATTCGAAGTCAAATAGCCAAGAACTAAACCAAACCAAAAAATTGAAAGCATCCTTCGAAAACATAAAAAACACCATTCAAGGATTGCAATTCTTTGACGTGAACCCACAAAGCTCAAAGAACATCAGTTAAAATTGAACCCTAGTATAATTGGTATGACATGCAGAAAAATCAGATATTAGAGTAGATTCCTGCAGCGCAGGATTTCTCGTCTATTTCTTGTTCATCATGTATTCGTGCATAGCTTTTGCTGCTTTCTTTCCCATGCCCATGGCGCTAATAACTGTTGCCGCACCGGTGGCAACGTCGCCGCCTGCATAGACGCCATCCAAGCTTGTTTTTCCATTCTCGTCAACAGTAATTGTCCCGCGTCTAGGATCAGCCACCAATCCATTAGTGGTACGCTGAATGATTGGGTTGGGAGTCTGCCCTATGGCGATTATTACTGTATCAACTTCCATAGTGAATTCTGAGCCTTTAATCGGAATAGGTCTGCGTCTTCCTGAAGCGTCGGGTGAACCAAGCTCCATGGCTTGACATTCCATGGATTTAACCCAGCCTTTCTCGTCAC
>WOR8_10005379_pt1 | contig 16398 bp, 12 predicted proteins | sample DeeMarSeWOR38_10_FD_19890 | JGI IMG/M metagenome (IMG submission 19890) | reverse complement strand
ATCGACAGGTGTCGCAGCCGGAGCAATATTCGTTGAAAGCCTGAAGTTTCAATGGGCAAGCCTCCTATTGCCGGTTTGGGGGTAAAAAATCTAACTTCAAGTATCCCTCTTACTGAATATACCCGGGCATTACAATACGTTTTTCAGTCTAGTGAAATACTATCCATCTGAATTACAACCAGCATGTTTGATGTAAATCCTTGCCAATAAAGGGATTGAAAGAATGAATGGGATGAAAAACGAGGAAATCCGGATTGTACTTGACAGATGGCGACCGATTCTCTATGTTGGATACGGTTTAATTATTAGAAATTGAATAAAAATCTGAATCGAAATTTTTTAATAATTATCCTCGGGGTATTGCTTCCATTTCATTGGAATTGTTTTCGCAGAAACCGACTTCGACCATAACCTACTTTATTCACTGAAGATGCCTGGAAGCAAAACATTTAACACCTGACAACCCGCAAATTTAAAGACAGTTAACAACGAAAGGAGGATGTAATGAAAGAGAAACGAACCCTTCACCCGGCCATTTACGATCTAAAGGTCGATATGGACAAGGGGAAGATCACACGCCGCGATTTTCTGAGATATTCCACTTTGTTGGGAATGTCTGCCTTTGCGGCCAGTCAAATGGCTGGAATCGGCCTGGCCAAAAAAGCTTTTGCGGCCACTCCCAAGCGGGGCGGTGTGCTCAAAGTCTCCAGCACGCTTCACAAGATCACCCATCCGGCCCAGTTTTCATGGGTTTCACCGACCCAGGTGGGGCGTCAGGTTGCCGAATACCTCACCTTTACCGACGGCAAGAACATCACCCATCCCTACCTGCTGAAAAACTGGGAGGTCAGTGAAGATCTGAAAACCTGGACCTTGAATCTCCGTCAGGGTGTTAAATGGAACAACGGCGACACCTTTGCGGCAGATGATGTGATCTTCAACTTTAACCAATGGATGAACAAAGAGGTGGGCTCTTCCATGCTGGGGCTGGTGGGGGAATACCTTGACCTCTCAGGCATCGAAAAAGTTGATCAATATGCGGTTAAACTCCATTTGAAAAAGCCCGAGATCGCCCTGCCTGAACATCTTTTCCACTATCCCGCACTCATCATGAACCACAAAACCTTCCAGGGTGACTTCATCAAGACCCCGGTGGGCACCGGCCCGTATACCCTCGAAAGCTATCGGCCGGGGGAACGTGCCGTCGTCAAGGCCCGCAAAGATTACTGGCAGAAGGGCGCTGACGGCCAACCGTTGCCCTATATGGACGGTATGGAGTTTATCGACATGGGAACGGAGATGGCACCCCAGATCGCCGCCATAAAGGCCGGCGAAATCGATATGATCGACCTGGGTGATGTGGGCGGCGTGGATGTATTTCAAGCCTTGAGGGAAGATCCCAACATCCAGATCATACCGGTCACCAGCGCATCCACCCGGGTACTCCGGATGCGGGTCGATATGAAGCCCTGGGATGACAACAGGGTGCGGACAGCTTTAAAAATCTGTCAACATCATGAAAAAATCCTGGCGCTGGCGTATATGAATGAGGGTCTTCAGGGACAGGACTTTCACGTCTATCAGATGCACCCCGAATACTGTGAAAAACCGATACCCAAGTACGAACCCGAGCGGGCCAAGCAACTTTTGAAGGAAGCCGGTTACCCCGACGGCATCGATGTCAATCTGGCCGTGGGAACCTGGCCGGAAGTGGTGCGGTACGCTGAAATCCTCAAACAGGATGCGGCACCGGCCGGCTTCAGGATCAATCTTCAAACCATGCCCACCAGTCAGTACTGGGAAAAATGGACCGAGGTCGATCTGGGTATCACCCCCTGGATGCACCGACCCATCGGCACCATGGTGCTCAACCTGGCTTACATCGCCGATGCCGAGGGCAAACCGGTGCCCTGGAATGAAACCCGCTGGTCGGATCCTGAATTCTCTAAACTGTTGACCGAGGCCAACGGCCTGCTAAATGTCGATGAACGCCGCAAAGTCTTCTGCAAACTCGAAGACATCCAGCAACAGCGCGGCTCCATCGGAATCCCCTTCTGGCGCAACGCCTGGTACGTGTTGAGCAAAAAAGTCCAAAATGTGCAAGGTGTCCCGCCATTGTACATGACCTTCAACGAAGCATGGATAGCGTAGCAGCTAAATAACGGGCTCAGGCGATCTGTTCGCCTGAGCCTCTCACAATCAGTCTTTGCTTGGCACTTGTGAGATGTTGATCCGGATGCTTCATCTACCGTAGCAAGGTATATCATGGCAAAATTTATCGTCAGAAGAATCTTTTTGCTCCTTCTTACCATGATTCTGGTTTCCCTGGCCGTCTTTCTGATCACCGAATCCTCGCCGGGCAATGTCGCCCGCAATGTTTTAGGCGCCTTTGTCACCCCCGAACAAGAAGCCTCCTTTCTGGCCCAGGTGGGTTTGGACAAACCCGTTTACGAGCGCTATTTCTATTGGCTGTTTGGCAGTGACTGGTCCGCCGCACGCAAGGTGGGCATGCCTTTAAAACGCATCACCACCGCAGATGGGTTTGAAGAATGGTGGGCCGTGCGGGATGATGGCGCCCTGGTTCGCTGGAAACTGGAGGGTGAAGACCTGATAGCCGTCGCGCGACTGCAATCAACGGGAGTCGACACAAAATACAAAAACAATGAAAAGTGGTATACGGATGATAACGGGAGAAGCACCTTCTGGGGCCTTGATGATCAAAACCACGCGGTGCTGTGGGAAAAGGGAACGGACCGGAAGGTTTGGACCTTTATTATCGGCACCGGCTGGATGGAAAGCTCGGGCGGTCCGCTGGAATATATCCCGCTGAAAAAGGGATTCATCCGCGGAGATCCGGGTGTTTCTTTTCGAACCGGCCGCCCGGTTTCCGACAGCATCTTCGTTCGGTTGCGCAACTCACTGGTGCTGGCCGGCATTGCCTTTGTGATCGTCATGCCCCTGGCCCTGTTTCTGGGTATGCTGGCCGGCTTGAAAGAGGGCGGTTTTCGCGATCGCTTTCTCTCAATCGGGGGCATGATGTTTTCCGTCACGCCGGAGTTTGCCACCGGTATATTTCTTATTTTGATTATGTCGGTATGGCTCAAACTGGTTCCCGGGGCCACCGTCATCGGTGAACAGGCACCCTGGGAAAGACCGGACATGCTTATCCTGCCCGTGTTGACGTTGACGCTGATCGAATTGGGTTATATCCTTCGCATCACCCGCGCCAGCATGGTGGAAGTGATGAAGTCACCCTACATCCGTACAGCCTATCTCAAAGGGTTGCCCTACTGGCGGATTGTGTTCAAGCACGCGATACGCAACGCCTTGATGGCACCGATTACCGTCATTATGCTGCATGTCAACTGGCTGATGGGCGGCATCGTGATCGTGGAGGTCGTTTTTGGATACCCCGGTTTGGGCAAATACCTGCTGGATTCGGCCATGTTCAAGGACATCAATGCCCTGGAAGCCGGCGCCATGATTCTGGTGTCGGTGGCCGTGCTCACCCAGCTTTTCGCAGATATAATCTATACATTTTTAAATCCGCGTATACGGTATGGATAGAAGTAATTAGCAAATAGTGAATAGTAAATAGTTATTTGTTATTCGAAACAATCAGATTGGCTCTTTAAATCAGATTGTTCTCCATTTACCTCTAATAACGAATAACAAATAACGACAAAACGGAGAAGTTATGGCGACCGCTGAAGAAACAGCAGTACCCGTGGCAACGGATGGCAAACCTGGTATTCTCAGGCGCATCCAGAACGGGCTGGCTTTCCTGTTTGCATCTAAAATCGCGGTGGTGGGGCTTTGCATTGTCATGTTCTGGATCATAGTGGCAATTTTCGCCCCCGCGTTCACCCCTTACACGCCACTGGAACAGGATTGGAAAGCCCCCAATCAAGGCCCCTCAAAGGAACATATCCTGGGAACCGATGAGCTGGGAAGAGATCTCTGGTCCAGATTGATCTACGGTGCCAGGGTGGTTCTGGTCCTCATGCCGATAACCGAAAACTATTGGATACCCGGCGGAACCGCCATCTGGGGGGTAATCGTGGCCCTGGTTGTGGGCGCCACCCTGGGCTTGATCGGCGGCTATCACGGCGGCTGGATCGATGAAATCATCATGCGCCTGCTGGACGCCATGATGGCGGTCCCTATCATTTTACTTTACATGATCATTATGGCCGCCCTGGGGGCATCGGCCCTGAATGTGGTGATTGCCATTACCATTGTGGGAACACCCGGAATCGCGCGGTTGGTACGCAGCCTTACCCTGGACATACGAACGCGGGAATACATCCGGGCGGCCGAGACAAGAGGCGAGAACCCGTGGCAAATTATGTTTGTGGAAATTTTGCCGAATGCGCGCGGGCCCATTATCATCGATGCCATGCTGCGCGTGGGCTATGCCATTTTTGCCATGGGAACCCTGGGATTTCTGGGCCTGGGGATACCGCCGCCCTCACCGGACTGGGGCAGCATGGTCGCCAAGGGGCGCGAGTTCATCCTGACCGGCAGCCCCTGGGCCTGTCTGTGGCCGTCTCTGGCCATCGCATCGCTGGTGGTGGGGTTGAACCTGCTGGCGGATGGGCTGAGGGAGGAATCGATGCGGTACCAATAGGCCGTTAGTCGTTATTTGTTAATCGTTAGTTGAAGGCAATGCCGCCTGATAAAATTATTCTATGGCGGCAAAGATATAAAATAGATGTCAAACATTTCCCGGCATAGCTGGATGACGCATCGATTTTTTTTCTGAGGCGTGCCTTAAACGATTAACCACTAACGAATAACTCCAGACGATTTACGCTACTGATACAGGGAACCGCGGCAACTTCCAATCGAGTTATTTAAATAGATCGTGAGGACACATGGATACGGCAGATAGGGCGGAACCGACCAACGTCATCGAAATCGACAATCTCCATATATCCTACGAGACCCGCAAAGGCGATGTGGAGGCCATCCAGGGGGTTTCCTTTAAAGTGCGCGAGGGCGAAACCGTCGGCCTGGTGGGTGAATCCGGCTGCGGCAAAAGCACCATTGCTTTCGGCATCGTCAACTTTCTCGGCCCCAACGGCAAAATCGTGGACGGCAGCATCCGCTTTCAGGGCAACGAATTGGTCGGACGCTCCCAGGAAGAACTCAAAAAGCTGCGGGGAGACCGGATCGCCATGGTGTTTCAGGACCCCATGCAGGCCCTGAACCCCTCGGTGCGTCTGGGTGAGCAACTGACCGAGGTCCTGACCTGCCACCATGCGGATATCAATCAGGCTGAGGCCTGGCAGCGATCCATTGAAATGCTCAAGCGAGTCAACATGCCGGATGTGGAAGATGTCATGAGGCGTTATTCGCATCAGATATCCGGCGGGCAACAACAACGGGTGGTCATCGCCATGGCGATGCTCAACAACCCGGCCCTGCTGATCATGGATGAACCCACCACGGCCCTGGACGTTACCGTGGAAGCGGCGGTGCTGGATTTAATCGAAGAACTCAAGCAGGAATTCAAGGCGGCCAACATCTTCATCACCCACAATCTGGGCGTGGTGGCCCGGGTGAGTGACTATCTGTGCGTGATGTACGCCGGGCAGATGGTCGAAAGCGGACCCCTGGCAGCGATTTTTCGCGATCCGCGTCATCCTTACACCCAGGGGCTTCTGGCCAGCATACCGCGGTTGGGCGAGAGCAAGCTGGACTCATTGTTGCAGCCCATCCGGGGGCGCGTCCCGCCGCCGGCGGAACGCTCCAAAACCGAGTGCATCTTTGCGCCCCGCTGCAATTTTGTGACTGAAGATTGTCGCAAGGCGCGCCCCGGCATGACGGCAATCACCACCGACCATTCAGCTCGCTGCATCTATGCGCTGGCAATTGATGAGCGCAAACGCACCCGCAAAAAAAGAAAGACAGCAGAGCTTGTCGAAACCAATGATGCACCCAGAGAAGATCTGCTCAGCTTTGAAAATCTGAAAGTTTACTACCCCCAGGAAGCCAACTCGGTCATCAGCCTGTTCGGCATGGGTGAAAAGAAATATGTCAAGGCCGTCGATGACGTCAGCGTCAGGGTTGCCAAGGGCCGCACCCTGGGTGTCGTGGGTGAGTCCGGTTGCGGGAAGTCTTCCCTGGTCAAGGGGCTCATCGGCCTGGAACCGATTACCGGCGGCCAGGTGGAGTTCATGGGGGTGGACACGACCAAGGCGGTGTCCCAGCGTGATTCGAAGCTGATTAAAGAGATGCAGATGGTCTTTCAGAACCCGGATTCCACCCTTAACCCTTCGTATACCGTTGGCAAGCAGATCGCTCGACCGATCCGGCATTTTAAAACGGTACCCAAGGCAGAAGTCAAAAACGAAGTCCTGCGGCTGCTGAAAGCGGTCCGGCTTTCATCGGTTTACTACGACCGTCTTCCCCGCCAGCTCAGCGGCGGCGAAAAGCAACGGGTCGGCATTGCCCGTGCCCTGGCCAGCCGCCCGGATCTCATCATTTGCGATGAACCGGTTTCGGCCCTGGATGTCTCGGTCCAGGCGGCGGTTATCAATCTGCTGCTGGAAATCCAGCAGGTATTCGGCTCGTCCATGATTTTCATTGCCCATGACCTGAGTGTGGTCCGCTATTTTTCAGACGACATCGCGGTCATGTATCTGGGACAAATCGTTGAGGTGGGTCCGGCCGATGCGATTTACGCGCCCCCCTACCACCCTTACACCGAGGCCTTATTGTCGGCCGTCCCCATCCCGGACCCGGACGTCGCCCAGAAAGACTTGCGCCTGAGCGGCAATGTGCCCAGCGCGCTGGATCCGCCCTCCGGGTGCCGTTTCCACACCCGTTGCCCGCGCCGTCAGGAAATGCTGCCGGACGGGGGCGCCATATGTGAGAAAGAAACACCCCCCTGGCGCACTGCCAACAGAGGCCACCGCATCCTGTGCCACATCCCGCTGGAAGAGCTCGAGAAGCTGGATCCGGTCATCTCCTCCCCAGCCTCCTCTGCTGCCTAGAAGTGGTTTCAAAGCCCCATCTAACGCCCAAATACTGCGTTGCCCCAAACGGGGATTTGCATCGATTTTATGATATTAAGATGCATCACGATTCGGTTTTAAATGCTCACGCACGAATCACGCCGTCGGCGTGACGCCGCTTTAAAACCGAATCGATCCTCTGCCCTCTGTCATCCGTCCCCTGTCTTCTTCTAAATATGTCCATAGTAGTCGCGGTGTACTACCACCGAATAGGCATAATCCAGCAGGGTCCCCCAGCTGAAAACCGGCAGGTCGATTTCCCGTTGAATCGCCCGTGCAAAGGGCTGCATGCCGGTGCACTCCAGCATCAGCGCCCCGATAGCGGGATGGGCCGCGCAAAATTGACGGCTGATGCTTACCATATCTTTCTCAGCTTTATCATAATACGCTTCGGGACATTCGGCCCGCTTGGAATGATCCCACAGGTTGTCGAATTCCGGCAACCCGTATTCATCCTGGGATCCGGCAATGACAAAATTGCTGTTTAAATCAATGCCGACATTCTGCAGATGGGTGTCGGTTAAAAACCGCTTCTGCGCGCACAGGATCCCCACCTGCCGGTCGGGACCAATGATCTGCTGAATGAAAGGCACCTGCAGCAGGCTGGACATAAACACCGGCACGCTGACGTAACCGGCAATGTCTTTCTGGAAATAGGCAAAATAGCCGCATTCGGCCGCAATCGCCCGGCAGCCCATTCTCTCCAGTTTTTTCGCGGCCCGCTGAATCGGCGGCAGACAGGGGCTTTTGTCCTCCTCCCACACCAGGGTGTAGTTGTTGACCCCTTCGGCAATCTCATACTGCACCGGGTAGGGAAAGGCGCTGGCATTGCGCACATCACCGGGAAAACCCGGGTAGGCATCGTCCAGCACCATGATACCCAGCCCCATCCCGTAGCAGCAGTGATCCTTGCGCGTTTTGATATAATTGATAGCCCGGTCACGATTTTGATAAAACATAACTCACCCCCTTTGAAGCTTGAAGCTTGGAAGCTGGAAAGCTTGAAGGCGCATTGATCCGGCTGCTTATCAGCCTCCCGGCACCCAGGCTTCCTGGCCAACAATCCGACTTTAATAAAATTTTATCAGGCCAACAATATATTAAATCTTTCTCGAATGGTACGATCGACATCAGGTGGTATATAAGATTTTTCCTCTTCAGCCAGAATTTTTTTGGCAATCTGGCGACCCCTGGTGCGGGCATCCAGGGCACCGTCTTGTTCCCACAGTTCGCGGTTCTGCCGATCGGTAATGGGGTTGCCCAGGTAGTATTCGCTGCGCAGATGCTCGACGGTGTGATCCGCCAACATGAAATTCCCACCCGGGCCGACCGCCTTAATTACATCCAGGGCCAGGTGCTCGGAATCCACGTCGATTCCCTGAAGGACCTTGCCGCACATGCCGATGATCTCGTCGTCGATCACGTATTGCTCGTAGGCCACTGTCAGCATGGATTCCAGCATGCCGGCGGCGTGGTGCACAAAATTGGATCCGCCCATGGCCGCCAGAAGGGTGGTGACGGCTTTTTCCCAGCCGGCCTGGGCATCGGGGATTTTGGAATCTGTGAGTCCCGACGAATTGTAGTTGGGCACCTTGATATGATTGGACATCTGGTGGATGGCGGCATTCATCATGCCGCACTCCACCGCCCCGCCCAGATATCCCATCGACATGGGGTTGGCCCGTCCCGGGATTCCGCCATACAGGAGCGGTGCCCCCGGCGAGGTCAGCTGGCAGATGCAAATGCCGGCTAACTGCTCGGCATGCAGCTGAGCCAGGGTCCCGGCCATGGTGATGGGTGCTGTTGAGCCTGACATGGGCGCCGCCGAAAGGGCCACCGGGATCTGGTTGCGGACAGCTTCCTGCATAATCAGGGTGGATTGGGTACAAAGTTTTAATGGGCTGATGGCAAATGATGTGATCACAGAAATGAATGGCCGTGCTTGCAGCTGGGCCTTGCCGCCGGCGAGGATGGCTGCCAAATCGATCACCCGACGGAGTCCTGCCACATCGGTTACACCGGACATGACATGTTTGGCAGTGGATTTCAGGCAGGCATAGTAGATGTTTGCATCATATTCGGATTCAGGAATATCGGTGGGTATGCAGGGTCGCAGAAAAAAATGAATATTGTCCAGACGGTCGACGAGCCTGCCTAAACGGTACAAATCACCGAGCGTGCTGGGCCGGGCATCTCCGGTGTCAAGATCGAGGATCTTGACGGCCGCCCCGCCCGTCCCGAGATAAACCCGGTCCTCTGCCAGGTCGAGGTCATTCCGGCCATCCCGGCTACAGAGCTTTATCCGCTCGGGCGCCCTGGCCGCCTGTTCCCGAATCAGCTTTTTAGGGAAATAAATCCGCTCAGCCGTCCGGTCTATGGTTGCCCCGGCGTTTTCGAGTAAGACCAGGGTATCATTCAGCCCCGACTCGAATGTAAATCCTGTTTTTTCCAGAATATCCAGGGAAGCCTGGTGGACGGCTTCTACTTCATTATCCGAAAGCGGCTTGTACTGCCCGCCGGATAATCCTTTGTAACTCACGTTATCTCCTTTTGAAACCACTTTCACTTGACGGTAACGACAGGACACGGCGCCTGCAATATAACATACTGAGCGGTGCTGCCGAAGACCATTTTACCGACTTTGGATCGTTTTCTGACACCGATATAAATTAGATCCATGGCGTTTTCTTTGGCAAACTGGACCAGATCCTCTCCGGCTGTCAGGTAGGAAACGGAAGCGTAGGTCTCACAGGGAATTTTATCGAAACCAAAGCTTAGCCTTAGATCGTCCAGTTTGCTTTCGGCTTCCTCGATATCTTCTTTTTGCAGTCCGGAATTCTGGCGTAAAGATCTGTACAAATGAATCTCGGCCTGAAAAACCCTGGCATGCTCCCGGGCCAGCTTCAGCGCATCTTCAGCTACTTTGGAGCCATCATACCCCACGAGAATCTTCATGGTATTCTCCTTTCGGGTTTGCACGTTGGAATGGACAGGCATGATCTTTCTAATTGACCGGTACCGGAAATGTATAGAACTCGCCGGCACCTGTCAAGATAAGTGCAGGCGGGCTTAACGATCATTGCCCAGACTTCAGGGTTTATCAGAAAAGGCCTAAAAAGCAAAATAACCCTTTACCGGCGATTTATTTATGCGCTAAATAAGTTGGGAGCGTAAAATACCCTTGGGGACAAGATTGCTATGCGAGCCCTTGGGACGAGATCTTGTCGCTGTTTCTTCTTGATCATCATCACGTGATTCTCAATACTCGATTCATGGTCGCCGGCTGCTTGCCGCCGGCTTCTGGCAACTGTGCGCTCGGGCGAGTCTGCCAGAGATCAGCGACCAGACACCGGAGACCAGCAGCGAGCCTCGGGCAAACAGCGGCTGGTGACCAGCAACCGGAGGCCATTAAATAGCCGGAAGGAGGGATCATGATTCAAACAGGCGCAACCGAAAAAAGATCCGTCAGGTTCAGGGTATTAAGCGACGACCAGATAGCGGAAATCAAGCGGGCGGCATTTGAAGTCATGTCAAAGGTGGGCTTTAGGGTCTTGCACGAAGGTGCCCGCAAGATGTTCAAACAGGCCGGCGCCCTGGTCAATGGCGAAAATGTGAAAGTACCTGAGCACGTGGTGACCGAGTGCCTGCGAACCGCCCCCAAGGGGTGGACCATCTATGACCGCGAAGGTCGCCGGGCGATGGCGGTGGAAGGGCGCAAGAGTTACTACGGCACTTCCACCGCCAGTCCACGGACCAAAGACGCCCTGACCGGTGAAATTCATCCCACCCGGGTGGCCGACATTGCTACCGGTGCGCAGGTTGCCGACGCCCTGGAGAACATCGACTGGGTGATGCCGATGGGCTCTTCCCAGGATGTCCCGCCCAAGGCGGCCGATGTGCATGAGTTCGAGGCCGTCGTAACCCACACCACCAAACCCATTGTATTTATCGGCTACACGCCCCGCGGGGTCGAGCTGGTGTTTGAGATGGCTGCCGCAGTGGCCGGCGGACTCGGCAATCTTCAGCAGCGTCCCTTCGCCATTCTGTATCCTGAACCGATCTCGCCGCTTGTCTGGCCGGCCGATGTCGTCGATCGCCTGTTTGTCGGCGCCGATCTTTCCCTGCCTCAGATACAGGGCCCGACGGTTCAATTCGGGGCCACCGGTCCGGTCACCCTGGCCGGGGCCGTTGTGCAGGGCACCGCCGAAGCCTTGATGTGTCTGGTGATGGCCCAGCTGCGCAAGCCGGGGTGTCCCTTTGGCCTGGGCTGTAATTTCAGCGTATTTGATATGGCCAACGGACTGCTGTCGATGGCTTCACCGGAAATGAGTCTGGCCCTCGCCGCCCAGGCCGAAGTCGCCCAATCCTTCGGCCTGCCGACCTGGGGACTGGCCGGATCAACCGACTCAAAACTGATAGACGCCCAGGCCGGTATCGAATCGACGTTTTCCATCCTGGCCCAGGGACTGGCCGGGCTTAATTTAATCCACGACGTGGGCTACATCGACAACGGCATGGCCTGCTCCACGGCCCAGCTGGTGCTGGGAAACGAAAGTATCGGCATGGCCAAGCGCTTTATCCGCGGCATTGAGGTCAACCGCGAAAGCCTGGCCCTGGAGGTAATCGCAAAAGTCGGCCCCGGAGGGCATTACCTGGATCAGGACCACACCTATGACCATTTCAGGAGTGAATGCTGGATGCCAGATCTGATGGTGCGCTCGGCCTATGACGAGTGGTACAATCAAGGTGCTAAAGATATGGCCACCCGGATCCAGGAAAAACTTGAAGACATCATTGAAAATCACCAAGCCCCGCCGCTTCCCCACCAAACCCTGGCGGCGCTGAGTGAAATTAGGGAGAACGGTGAGAAGGAACTGGCCGGCGACTAGTAATCCTATGCTTGTGAGCCAAGCTTTAAATTAACTTCTCAGGACACATTAAAGCGCTGCTCCAATCGAGTCAAAGCATATAGAAAATCCCCCCTGCCCCCTTTTCAAAAGGGGGCAGCCCAAGCCGATCGGGATTTAAGCAATTAGCTGATTGTCAAATCTTCCCCCTTTGATAAAGGGGGACCGAGGGGGATTTATTTCAATGGCGACCAAATCAACCCAACGCGGGTTACCTGTGCATTACATTAGCAACGAGAAGAATTTGACTCATTTAGGGCGTTTGGTTAAGCGTCGTCACGAGGAATGAAACGATGCTACTCGGTCACACCTACAGTTTATATCTGCACGGCATCGGCCAGGCATGGGCAGATTTCAAGCTGCCCTGGCCCCGTCAATTGACAACCTTCGAACTCTTTGACCTGGCAGTTGATCTCGGCCTTGACGGGCTGCATCTGGATGACGGCGTTCTGGAAAAGCTGGATCCCGGTTACCTGCAGGAAGTATGCGCAGCAGCTTCAGAGCGTAACCTGTACCTGGAATACAATTTTTCAATGGATATGGGCGGTATGGGCATCGGCATCCAACATGACCTCGATGAAGCCATCGCCACGGCCAACTCTCTGGGGGCAGATGTTGTCAAGGTCAGCATGGATCTGGTTCGCCCGCGACCGGTGTCAGCCAGCCGTTTTCATCCGGAGGTTATTGAACAGATGAAGTCCTTTGCCGAAAAGCTGACGGTCTCGGCACCGGCGGCGGAAGATGCCGGGATCAAAATCGCCGTCGAGAACCATTGCGACAGCTTTTCGGAAGAGATCGTCTGGCTGCTGGATCGCGTCAATCATCCGGCGGTCGGTGCCTGCATCGATACCGTCAATGCCTTAATGGTCATGGAAGATCCCATGCAGGCCATCGAAAACCTGGCACCACGTGCGTTTACGAACCACTTCAGGGACGATCGCATCGAATTTCAGCGCTACGGGTTCAAGCTTACGGGGACAGCTGTCGGCAAGGGCGACATCGATATGAAACGGGCTTACGAAATTATAAAGAACCGCTCCAGCATGCGCCGCATCAACATTGAAACGGAAATGGACATCCCCCTTGACGATATGCAAAAAGCTTTGCAGATGGAACTGGACACCATCCGGCGCAGTATCCGCTATTGTCGGGAAGTACTCGGCATTCAAAGGGATCACAATGAACAATAACGCTTCAGATAATCATCCGAGAACAGCGCCCGTTGATTTTTCAGGCACTCTGGTCAAAACGGTTTTTAATTCCCTTTCCGCCAATATTGCGATTGTTGACGAAAAAGGGGTCATACTTGAAACCAATCAGGCCTGGAGAGACTACGCCAACGTCAATCAAATGGAAGGGGCCCATGATTCCATCGGCGTCAACTACCTGGCGCTTTGTGACGCCACCACCGGCAAGGGGGCCGGGGATGCGCGCAAAGTTGCCGCCGGTATCCGCGCGGTGATCAGAGGCGAAATTAAGGAATTTATGTATGATTACCCCTGCGACGGTCCGGACGGTCGTCATTTCTATTATGTGAGAGCCGTGCGAGTAGCCGGGGAGCAACCGGTTCGGGTGGTGGTAAGTCATGAAGACATCACCGCATTGAAACTGGCCGAAGAAGAGTTGCGGCTAAGAGAAAAAGAGCGGGATCGGCTGCGCCATTCGCTGGAATTGGCCAGGGAAGTTCAACAGATCCTGTTGCCCGGGGAGAATCCCAAAATTGCCGGACTGGATGTCGCCGGCAAAAGCATTTATTGCGATGAAACCGGCGGCGATTATTATGATTTTATTCTATTAAAAGAGAATGACCGAGAGAAATTAAGCGTGATTGTGGGCGATGCTGCCGGACACGGCATCTCATCCGCATTGCTCATGGCAACCGTGCGCTCGGCAATCCGCCAGCGCTCGGCTTTACCGGGACCCATCTCTCAAATTATTGCCGATGTAAACCACCATCTGGCCAAAGACCTATCGGATTCAGGCCAATTCGCAACCCTGTTTTACATGACACTGGATCCGGCCGGGAACACGGTGGAATGGGTGCGTGCCGGACATGAGCCGGCTATTTTTTACGATCCGGCGGCAGACGCGTTTTTTGAGCTAGCCGGTTCCGGTATGGTCTTGGGCGTCGCCGAGGAATCTCGATATGAGGATAATCGCAGAGATGATTTACCCGGCGGAGGCATTATCGTCATCGGCACTGATGGTGTTTGGGAAACCCGAAATGAGACCGGTCAGATGCTCGGCCGCGAGGCCATCTGCGACACGATCCGCAACAATTCAAGCGCCGGGGCCGACGCTATCATGAAGGCCATCATCGAACAAAATAAAAAGTTTCGCATGGGTGCGGAACCTGAGGACGACGTGACGCTTGTCGTCATCAAGGTTGCTTGACTCGTTATTTAATAACATAGAGATCGTTCCCTAAAATAAAAGATGACTAGAGAAGACGACGATATCAATCAACCCACCCGAGGCCAAAATTTTCAACCCGAGGATTTATCCCTTAAAGGATATTATGTCATCGGTTTGGTCTCGGTCGCCATCGGTATGGTCATTGTCGGCATCTTAAACATGGCGACACCGCTGAGGTTTGTCGCCGACGGGCTGGCACACCTGTCCCGGATCACAGGTTATTCCGACGGATTAAAATTTTACTTGACGCTGATAGTCGTCCCCCTGCCGGGTGTGGTGGTGATATGTGTCTCATTCCAGATCGTGCTGAGCATCATATTGAAGCCCATTTCCAAATATCTGAAGATAATAAGAAAAGGTGGAAGCCTCCCCGAAGGTCTGCAGGAAAGAGCCAGAAGGCGGCTTTTGAATATTCCTTTCATTTTTATTCCCGCAAACGTGTTGATGTGGATTGTGATACCGGCGGTGACTATTGTGACTTTATTACCCTTAACGAAGGCCGGCGTACAAATATCGCCATTGTAGTCGGGGATGTGTCCGGTCACGGTATTGCATCCGCCCTGCTTATGGCAACGGCGCGCGCCTTTATCCGGCAGCGGGTCGATCTGCCGGGCAGCCTTTCCGAGGTCATCGCGGATGTCAATCGCCAGATTGTAAGGGATGTGGAAGACTCCGGACAATTCATGACCCTTTTCTATATGATGGTTGATCAAGACAGCCGGTGCCTTGAATGGGTGCGGGCGGGCCATGACCCGGGAATTTTTTATGATCCCGAAAGGGATCTTTTCGAGGATTTGGCCGGGCCGGGATTGGCGCTGGGCATAGACGGTCAATATACCTATGAAACAAACCCGAAAGAGGGGCTTGAAGAGGGCCACATCATTGTTTTGGGAACCGACGGCATCTGGGAGACCCAAAGCCCGGATGGGACACTGTCCGGGAAAGAAGCCCTTCACCAGATTATTCGAGAAAACGCAGATGCGGATGCGGACAGGCTGCTTGAGGTAATCATCAAGGCTCTCGGTCACTTCAGGGAGGGCCTCAGCCTCCAGGATGATGTCACGCTGATCGTTGTTCAGATTGGAAAAGCCTGAAAAATGACTGCTGAAATCGGGCCGGATAAGATCAGATTATTGAGAGCTTAGCATCGCCTGTAATTGTAAACACCGTTTCGTTTGCCGACAAATGTGAATAATCCGGGTTCAAGAATCCACTTGGGTACCAGGCCCGAAACCGGAAACAGCCAAACCGCCAGGCTCCCTTGCGGTTTCAGTACGCGGTGCATTTCGGGCAGCAGCCGATTCAAGGGCAACGAGGGGAAGGGAATCACGCCAAACAACAGCACCATGTCCATGCTGGCCGTATTTAAGCCGGTATTCAGAGCATCCCGTTTTACTACGCGAACGTTTTTTAGACCGGCGGACTCAACTTTTTTTGATACCCGCCTGGTATAATCCTGCAGCGGATCCATGGCCACCAGGCGACCTTCATCGCCAAGCAGCTTCGCTGCCGGTATGGTAAAAAACCCCGTACCGCACCCCACCTCCAGAACGGTCTGTCCGGGCTCGATACCGGCGCCTTCTAAGGTTTTCACAGGGTTCATGAGCCACTGCCGCAGCCTGCTCTCCATCAAAAATCCGGCCGGCTTGAACAGCCAATTCAGAACCCTTAAATTCCCCGATTCTTCTGTGTTCATTTTAAAATTATTTCGGCTGAAATTGATCTACAAGCGCCCGGATTCGCCCGGCCTTGTCTGCGGGAAGGGAAACCGGCTGGTGCTCCCGCAACACCCTCTGGCGCTTCTTTTGGGCCCGCTCCAATAAACTGGTGCCGCCGGCTGCCTGCCATTTGTCATATCCCATACGGTTGAGCAACTCGGGGCGCCACTGGGTGGTCTGCATAGTTTCCAGGGTGTGCGGGTGAACCAGGAAATTTCCCTCGGCCCCCACTTCCCGGATGGCATCCAGTGCCAGGGTTGTGTCATTGACCGGTATGCCCTTGTAAAGCCGGCGCACCTGGTCGATGACTTCATTGAGGATGACGATCATGTCCAG
>WOR8_10008771_pt1 | contig 16425 bp, 15 predicted proteins | sample DeeMarSeWOR38_10_FD_19890 | JGI IMG/M metagenome (IMG submission 19890) | reverse complement strand
CGCGGCTCGATAGCAGCTCTGTGCTTCCTGGAACCCGTGTACGGCGGCGATCCCGTCTCCTGGGTCGTACGGGTACCGCTCGGCATAGAAGTAGGCGTGCTCTTCCGCTTGGGTGGCGCGGGGGAGCGCTTGTGGGGCGCTGGGGCATCGCAGCGGAGTGCCAAACAGGGACGGGTAGTCGGAGACTGGCCTCTGAGCGACCGTTCGCTGCTCCTCCCGTATCAGCGCCGTGAGCCCTGCCGCGATCGCGACGACGGCTGCCAGGGCGAAGACCCTCAGTTTGACTCGGTCTAACCCCATCACGGCGCTTCGAAGCCTCCTGTCATGACGCGGACCGCCACGGGACCCAGAAGAAGCACGATCACACACAAGAAGATCAGCGTCATCGGGCCTACCAGCATGAGGGCAGCGTCCGCAGCCAACTCCTCGGCAGCCACACTGCGCCGAAGCCGCAAGGTCTGTGCCTGTACGGTGAGCACCCGCGCAAGTGGGCTCCCCTTTTCTTCCGCCTGAAGCACGCTGTTCACGAGCTCGCGGACCTCGTCGCTGGGCACGCGTGTGGCGAGGCCGTGCATGGCGCTTCGACGTGTGCATCCAAGGTCGAGCTCCTGCAGCACTCTCTCGAGCTCCTCCACGATGGGCTCGTCGGGCTGAGCGGCCGACGCTACGACCCGCCGCAACGAGCTCGGGAAATCGAGACCTGCGCCCATACACATGGCCGTGAGCTCGATGACGCTGGGGAGGTTCCGAGTTACCCGCTTGGCTCTGTCGCGCGCCACACCTCTCAACCGCAACCATGGAGCAAGCGCGCCGAAACCGAAGGCGACCCCTCCCGACCACAGAGGAAGCTCGCACGCAACACAAACGAGGAGCCCGAGCCCAACGCAACATACAGCTGACAGCGCACACGAAGCGATGAGCTCGTCCTCGGACAGACCCAAGTGGTCCCCGGACTCAACCAGGCCCTTCTCGAGCTTCGCACGGATGGAGTCAGGCCAGAGAGAAGAGAGCCTCGCAGCGAGGTATCGAACCATGGGCTCGAGCAGCGCAAAGAGCCCGCCACTGCTCAGAGCCTGGGCACGCTTGAGCCCACGATTTCCGAGCAGTGGGCGTGGAGCGGCAGGCTTTCGCGCGAGCACGAACGTCGTGCCGAACAGTCCGGCAATCACTCCAACCGATCCGGCGGCGAGGACGATCGCATTCACCTCGTTCATAGCTCGGTCCCCACGATCTGATTCGCCCACACCGCGGCCACGGTCCAGGCGACCGCACACGCCGCGAGAATGCCGCGCCCATGGGGCTCGTTGAGCAGTGGATCGAACCAGGCTGGGTCCAGCCACGCAATCACGAAGCAAAGCACGAAGGGGACGAACGAAAGAACCACGACCTGTCCGCGACCTTCCGCTGTCTTCGTGCGGAGCACACCTTCGAGCCTCGCAGCCTCACGGAGGGCCTCGGCTGCTCGCTCGAGCGTGCTCGAAAGGTCTCCGCCTGTTTGTCGTGCGACTACGATCATCATGAGTGCGCCGGAGACCACGGGGCTTCCGATCCGCATGCCTGTCTCGGTCAACGCTCGATGGAGGGGCACACCAAGACGCAACTCCTTCACGAGGAGATCGACCTCCTCGCTGAAGGGCGGTGGAACGAGGGTCGCGGTAGACGCGATGGCCTCACCGACGGAAGAGGTTGCTTTGAGTGAATTCGCGAGCATCAGAAGCCAAGAATCGAGCTGCCTTTCGAGCTTCGACACTCTGCGCATATGGCGCTTCCACAAGACGAAAGGCGGCAGCAACGCGGTCAGCAAAGCTAGCCCGGCAAAGAGAAGGCGTTGCGTTGCGACGAAGAGCAAGCCGCATGCGCACACCCCAAGCAACTGGACCCGCGCAACGTCGCGCCCGCGATGTGGCGCCAGTAGAAAGGACGTGTGGCGTTCGAGCCGGGCTTCGTATTCGAGCAGGACGCGTCCGAACGGGCCTCCGCCGGCCGTCCAGGTGAGGTAGGTGGTTGCCGACAGGCCGCCGATGAGCAGGGTGGCAGACGCCAGGAGCAAGAGAGTCACAGGTACCCTCCCTCTTCGACGAGGCCGCGTGCAATGAACTCGTCGAGAAAGCTTGGCAAGTATCCCGTCGACCGATGCTCGCCGATGACCTCGCCGCATGGGCCGGTGCTCGTTCGATAGAAGCAGAAGATGTCGTGCAGTACTAGCTGACCATCTTCATCGAGCGCGTCTACCTCCGCGATTGAAGTCACTCTACGGGTCCCATCAGACAACCGCATCTGCTGGATCACGACATGCACGCTCGACGCGATCTGTTCACGCACGGAGCCCGGTGACAGATCGAGCCCTGACATCATGCAAAGAGTTTCGATGCGCTTCATCGCCTCTCCCGGGCTGTTGGCATGCGTGGTTGTCATTGATCCTTCGTGGCCTGTATTCATGGCCTGAAGCATGTCGACCGCCTCACCGGCCCTGCACTCTCCGACCAGGATCCGGTCGGGGCGCATCCGCAGCGCATTGCGAAGGAGGTCACGAATCGTGTATTCGCCGCATCCCTCGAGATTACGGGGCCTCGATTCGAGAGACACTACATGGGGCTGGGCGAGTCGTAGCTCGGCAGCGTCCTCGATGGTGACGATTCGCTCCTCGGATGGGATCGCAGACGAGAGTATGTTCAACAGAGTCGTCTTGCCGCTGCCGGTACCCCCCGAGATGATTACGTTCTTTTTCGCGCGCACGCATCGCTCGAGGAAAACGGCCATCGCGTTGCTGAGAGACCCCAGGGACACTAGCTGCCGCATTTCGAGAGGGCGTCGCGCGAACTTTCGGATCGTGATGCATGGACCACGAACGGCGAGCGGTGGGATGACCGCGTTGACCCGGGAGCCGTCTCGCAGCCTCGCATCGACGAGGGGTGTGCTCTCATCGATTCGTCGACCGAGCGGAGTCACGATTCGTTCGATTGCAGCTCTACAGGACTCATCATCCATGAAGCGAAGCGAAGTGAGCTCGATCGCGCCGCTCTTCTCGACATAGATAGTTTCCGGATCGACGACCATGACTTCCGAGACTTCGTCATCGTCGAGGAGCTCTTGAAGGGGACCGAGTCCCAAGACTTCATCGGTCATCTCGTGGACCAGGCGCTCGCGTGCTCGCAGGCTTGGAATGCGGCTTTCGTGACTCGCTACGATTCGCTCGAGCGCACTGACTACACGCGGACGGAGCGTGGTGTCGTCCATCTTGGCCGCATCGAGCGAAGCTAGGTCGAGATGGTCGAGCAGGGCTCTGTGAATGCGCCGGCGGAGCTCGGGCGACGCGTCGGTCATCCGGTCGTTCGAAGATCGGACCCCAACTTGTAGTGTGTAGGGACCAACCTGGAGCGCGACATGGGGTGGAACGACCGCAGTCGAGTGGTGAACACGGACGTCGCCCGCGAGCATCCCGTTGGAGGAGCGATCTGTGATGCGGAGGCCGCCACTGTCAGCGACGATGTCGAGATGGAAGCGACTGACCGCGGGCGATGGCAGGACGACGTCACACGCTGGGTCTCGACCAATCAACAAAGCGCCATCCGTCTGCACCTCGATGTCGCTATGCGCACCGTCTGGGGTCCTCAGGCGAACCGCGAACAGCTCCCTCATGGTTGCCTCCCCCGACGTGAATCGTCCTCACCTAGCCGTGGCTCATCGAGGAGGTCGTAGGCGGACACGCCGCCTTGGAAGCTTTCATAAGCTCTCAGTGCCTCTTCGACTCGATCACGCTGACTCATGCTCACCGGTTCGACCACCGACGGCACCACGAGCATGTACGATTCGTCGTCATCGAAATCCCTCGCGTGGCTGCCGAAAAGGGCACCGATGATCGGCACCATCGCTAGCCCCGGGATTCCTTCTTTCTTCCGCCGCTCGGTCCGCGCTCGGACTCCAGCGAGTGACACGGATTGACCGAGCTCCAGGTTCACGAGCGTTTCTAGATGCGACGTGATGCGACCAGGGATTCCTCGAGCTCCGCGGGGTGCGTCGAGATCGGACACCTCGGCCGTGATCTCCAACTCGATGCGGCCGGTTCTCGCTTCGTATCGAGGAAGGACCGAGACTTTGGTTCCAAACTCGATGGACTGAACGTCGACCGTGAGATTGTTCTGAACCTGGACGTTGAACTCACCGCCGGACGTGAAGACGGCCTCGGTGCCATTGGCCGTTACGAGCGTCGCTTGCCGATAAAGCTTCGCCCAGCCCTTCGCTTGCGCAAGGTCGAAGCTCGGCAAGAAGGTCTGGGGCAGGATCTGAAACGCGCTTCGAGTCGGAATTCCGGATCCGCCCGTGACCGCGAACGCGGCTTCCGACGGAGTGATCGTGCTGCCGACATTGCCGGGCCAGCTGAGACCGATCTTGTGTGTGTACCTGTCTTGAATGAGGACGAAATAAAGATCCAGGCGGATGTTTTCCCGCCTCCCGAAGCCGCTTGATGCATCCGATGCGACGACGCGGATGATGTATTGAACTTGAGCACCGTCGTCGCGAATGAGAAGCAGCGAGGCCGTACCCTGACGCTTTCCGACGATGACGAAACGACTTTGATCACGGGTTACTCGAACATCGGCGACGCCAGGATCCCCCTCGGAGTAGCTCCGGACACCCTTTGCAGAGATGCTCTTCTGCTCCCCAATGCGTAGGACGATGGCTCTCGCTTCCTCGACACCTCCATCCGCAGCGAGAGGCCGATGTGGGCCGAACAAGAAAGCCGTGGCGACGAGGAATGCCTTCACTCTTCTACGGCACATTCAATCGACCCTTTCGATCACCGCGCGCCGTTGTTTCCTGCTCCGCCTCTCCTCCATGAGCAGATCGAAGTCGTCCGTTTCAGGCAGACCCTCGCTGATCTCGAGGTCGCCTTCGTTCCGCAGAGTCAAGCTCAGCTCGCCGCCCCGCTCTGCATGCGCGAGGAGACTGGCCTGATCCACCGAGAGAAGGAGCGTCACGAAGTCCGAACGGTCGCTCGCTCCCTCGGGATCAGTGGCTCCAAAATCGTCGCCGACCGCCAAAACGAGAATGTTTTGCAGGAGCGGGATCGTCACGGTTCTGGCGTCTGGCGCAGGCCGCACCTCGCTGACGAGAACGTCCACGCGATCGCCGGGCCGAAGAAGCGCGCCGAATGCGCGACGGCGGCTCAGCCCGATGCTCATCGCCCGCATCCCGGCCGGGATCCGCGCAGACAGCGAGCCTCGATCCCGCCGGGTGCTCGCCAGGTCGGTCCAAGCGAGCGTGTGATTGGCCTCGAGGTCGATCGCGGCACGGACGCCGAGCACGCGGGCTTTCTCTGAAGCAAGAACCTGTCGCGACTCCACGTAGCTCTCCGGCACGGCATGCGCGATCAGCATCTCTTCTCGAATTGGCTCACCTGCCAGCACGTCGGTGCGCATTGCAAGCAACGTGATGGGTTCGCCGCCAGCTGCCATGCGCTGGAACTGCCTGACATAGAGAGCGAGGAGTGCTGCGCCCAGGAGCGCTACCGCAATCGACGTGAGCAGGGGCATGTTCGCGGAAAGCTTGGGCGATGTCATCGAGCGACCTCCGAGACGAGAAGAGTCACGACGGTTCCGCTCGAAGCACCTGCATGAGCCAATACCGTCACGAGGCGACCAGCCTTCTCGGCCGAGAGGATGCGAACGCCGTCCACTTGTACGGACTCCTCAAAGCCTCGCTCGAGGATGTCCCACCCACTGTTGGAGAGCGCGCTTCGGTAGAACCGAGCGATTGGCTCACTGGAGGTAACACTTGCGAGATACGTATAGACGCCCGAAGGAGCCATCATCTCGGTCGCGGACAGGATACGCTGCGAGTCCGGTGGTCGCGGAAGGTCGCTCGGATCGACACCTCCTGCATCACCGCTGGCGATCGGGAGGAATGCGCGCAGATCGACGGGCCCGTCCGCCCAAATCGTCATCAAGAACGTGTGTTGTTCGGGACGATCCGCCGCGGGGGTGGCATAGACGTATCGAAGCGACCCGACGTCGGCGAGGTCCCAGGTTCTAGAGAATTTCACCAGCCGCTCGGTCAGGGTCTCGAGATCGCCTACCCCTGTTTCGACGCAGGCTACGTAGCCGTCGCTGCTGGTGATTCTGCTCCGTGTGGCGAACGAAGAGATGAGAGAACCGTAGACCCCTGAGTCTAACTCGGGCGAGGCGCACAGACGACGATAGTAGCGAAGCACGCTGTCTAGCGGCGCAGCGACCACCTCGGTCCGGAGTCGAACATCGACCCCGTTGATTCGCACGGTGCGCGCTTCGGTGACTGGAGCGCCAGGAAAGGCCATGACCCGCGACCCCAGGCGGATCATGGCTCCATCGAACTGAGCACTGGCGACGTGAAGCGCCAACGCACACGTCAACACCACGGCGACCGAAGCGAGGCAGCTCATACGAAGCCAAGGCGCGAGTGCAGTGCAGCGCTTGCTACACGAGCTACCGACAGACTTCACTTGCATACTCCGTCGTGTTCAGGTCGGTCGAGCAAGCATGGTCGAGTACGGATTCCCCCGAATCCGTTTGGCGCTGCGTCGTGTTACAAAGAAGCGTAGTCGCACCACGCTGCCACGTTTGATCGGACATCAGCGGGCGCGGAATCGCGGCACTTGCGGTGCCGATCCCGGTCGTCGTCCTCCCCACGAGGAAGTCCCGTAGGTTGTCGACGAATGAACGGAGAGAATAGCCGGCCGCTTGCGCGGTGCTCAAAGGATCGAGAGCGCCGGCCCGCAAATCGGCCTCGATCGCCTCGCACCCTCCGCCTTTACAACCGCGGGCGGGACACTTTCCGGAATCTGCTTGTAGCCATGCCATGCGTCTTCCACGCGCCTTGGCCTCGAGCTTCGCTCCGTAGTTGGAACTGACCGCTGCGATTCCGACTAGCGTCACTAGCAATAGCGGAAGCGCGATCAGGGTTTCGAGTAAGGCCGCGCCCCGATCATCGAAGAATAGACGTGCGGTTGAATCCATACCCCCACCCCTTCAGTGCGCCGACACCGCGTTGAGCGAGAAGTCCCTGGCGAGATCACAGATCGCCGTCAGGCCGCTTGCAAAGGCACCGCCCCGCGCTGCAGAGCATGCGCTCATGATCCCAGATGGAACCCAACCCCGGGCGACCCGAAATCTGCGAAGACGGGCCCGCCAACGCTGCTTCCACAACCACTCCGATCGGTCCTCCGTACCCGCAAAGTAGTATTCGGACTGCGCCAAGCCGAGTCGCCCCACGGCGTGCGCTTTGTACGTGCCGTTGCGGCCGGCGGGGCGACCGCCCTGCGCGATACGAATGCCGCGCTCGCCGGTTTGCCATTGACCCCCATGAGGATCGCGGCCAACGGTATATCCTCGATACTGAAACTCTTCGTGCCCTAGCCAGACTGGACTCCCATCGCGTCGGGCCTGGATCACGACGCGGGGAGACTCGACGACGTCGTCGGCGCAGGTGCGGCGCTTGCCGAGTCGAAGCGCTTTGGCCACGACACCACCCAGGAATTTGAGAAGCCATCGGGGGACCTTGGACCGCACGTTACTCAGGCGGTTACCGAGGGCGTTTGACGCTCGGTCGCACAAGACGCCGACATCGTGCTTCTCCACGGGTAAGCCACGCCCGCCGTCTGGAAGCCTTGGGCCGAGGAGCGGAACGACGAAGCCAGCGGATACGGGAGGATCGAAGGAACCCTGGAACGCCATCACGTCGACAGCTCGCGCCTCGGCGAGCAACGGGTAGCCGCGCTGAACGGCATGGTGTGCGACGTCGAGTGCGTCATGAGCGATCCGAACGAACTGCTCGACGGCATCGCCGATCTTCTCCACCGCGGCCTCCGCGGGCGTAATCGCAGCAATCAGAGGAAGCGCTTTCGCGGCCAACACGATCGATGCTGCCAACGCGCTCAGGATCGCAAGCACTATCTCTAAGAGAACTTCAACACTTCGAATGACCAACAGGATACCCGCGGTGGCGTCAGCGCCGTCTTGCATGACTCTTCGATAGAGCAGCGCATCGCCGACGCCGAGGATGTAGTAGAGCGTAGCGATGAGAAGCAGTCCGACGAAGAGCGACATCACCATCATGGCCCCGCGAATATCCGATCGGAGTGCGCGTTGAACGCCTGCAATCATGAGCGCCTCGGTCTGTACTCGTAGGGGGCGCCGTGAATCAGTGTGGTCGACTCGTGCTCGAGCTCCCGAAACCAGCCGCCAACGAACTGCTGGGCGATGGACAGAAAGGACTGACCCCATTCTTGTTCGCTATCGAGACGTTCGAAGGGGGCGCAGAGTATTCGACGGGCAAGCGGAACGGTGCACTGGTAGGCGTAAGTGACACGAACCGTGATCTCGGGACCCGCTACCACCGAACCGGTTGCGTCGGGGAAGGTCACCGCAACTGCAAATGGCTGATAGTAGCTCGCACTCGAGAGCGACCTCGGCCCTCCGAGCGCCTTGTGAAGAGTTGGGTGCGTGTCGGCGCCGACGTCGATCGGAGACAATGGCATGAGTGGCACATGGGCCGCGAGTCGAATGGTGTTGAGCCGCGACGTGCCGACGTTGGCGAGAGGACGTCCAGAGATGGTGGAAGCGATGCTAAGGGCGGAAGGGGACCTGAGCGCCCCCGAGATCCGGGTCAGAGCCGAGGCGAGATGGTCGGTACCAATTCGATTTCGTCCGACGTGCATCTGTGGCTGACCGCCATACTCAGCTGGGTCATCCGGCAGCACTACCGCAGCTGAGCGCGCAGCGGCATCGGCCGAGTGCTTCACCATGAGGTTGGCGCGAGCGATGAGAGCGAGCTGGAATGCGCAGAGCGCAAACGTCCACAGAGGCACGAAGGCAATCAAGAACTCCAGGAACACGGCGCCGCGCACCTCACGAACCAGGTCGCGTGCAGAGGTGAGCGGCCGGTGGAAGGTCATCAGATGCTCCAAACGCGGGTGAGCGGCGGAATCGAGCAGGTGACCGTCGCGACGAGAATGGGGCTCCCCATGCGAATTGGCGACATGAGCTCGTCGCTAACCCGCAGGCGCCGCCGTGAAGGGAGCACCCAGTTCAACGCCATGGCTACAACGCCGGCAAGGGTCGAGAGCAATCGACCTCTCCAAGCCTTAGCGGTGAGGGCGGCGACCATCGCTACCGCGAAGGCAACCAACTGAATTCGAACTCCAGCGACTGGGTCGAAGCCGCAAAGTGCACCGAGGGCGGCGAAGAGCTTCACGTCGCCACCGCCCATCGCCTGCCGTCGGAACATCAGATAAGGGGCGATGCCGCTGGCGAAGGCCGAGAAGAGACTCTGAAGTCCGAATTCGAGGCCCAGCGTGGCCGCATAGAGAAGCGGCGCCAATATCAGTGGAGGCAGCGTGATCCAGTTTGGAATCGTGCCGGAGCGCCCGTCGGATAGTGCCGCGGCTCCCGCGGTGACTATGGCAGAGCCGATCATGCCGGGAATCAGAACAGACACGGCCCGCCCACTATTGAACGACGTCAGCGATGTAGGCGTCAGCCGCCTCGATCTCCCCGGTGAGCGTCTCACCGAACTGCTGCCAAGCAGCGATGCCTACGACCGCGATCAGACCGAGAACGATGATGTACTCCACGGTAGTGAGCCCTCGCTTGTCCGCGACGAGGTTTCGATTCTTTGTTTGAGTTTGCTTCACGTGCACCTCCGATTGCCTCATGGAATGGGTAAGAGAATGAATAGTTTCGTGAGGTAGAAAGCCTCCACGAGTGGGACGCCGAGGCCATGGAGCGCCAGGCCGGCCGCTAGAACGACGACTCCCAGCAAGACGATGTACTCAGCGAAAACCACGCCCTGTTATCGGCGCTCCGTCACGCGAGTTGCGTGAAAAGACACTTTCTTCGCAAGAAGGCAACAGGCCGCGCGGCCTGTTGGAGCACTAGCGTCCGGCTCGCACTTGCACGGTCGTCGGGCGGTCCTCGGGCACCATGATGATGGCGTTCCAGCCCGGGGGTAAGACCGGTTCGGTGAACGAGAAGAGATGCCGGGCGTCGGCGGGGGAGAGATTGATGCAGCCATGAGAGCGTCGGCGACCGAAGTCGTCGTGCCAGAAGGCTGCGTGAAAACCGTAAGAGCCTTTGAAGAACTGCACCCAGGGAACGTCCTGGATCGCGTAGTTCTTGTCGACGTCGGTGCGCTCGAGGTCGTCCATGTCGGAGAGCTCGAGCTTCACCCAGATTTGGAAAGTCCCGATGGGTGTTTGCGACTCTCTCGTGTTGCGCCCGGTCGAAACCAGCGTGGCGAATCGTGGGGTCGCGCCCTCATATGCGACGAGCACTTGCTGCTCCAAGTCGATGTCGATCCAGCGGTCGGTGGGGCTGACCCCCTCGGGCGGCGGTACGCGCTCCGGGCGGGCAAGAGCGGCTCGGCGCATCCAGCCCCCGGAGCGGAGCTCTACCCAAGCGCCTTCTTCGCGCTGAATCCGAACCACGGTATGGCGTGCGAGGCGCCGGAGCACGCGGGCGTTCGGCTTTTCGAAGACGTTCGCCGGGCGAACCGACACCCAAGCTACATCGAGCGGGGAGTCGGCCGCGAGCTTCTCTCCCATGAAGGGGCTCCCCGCGACGAAGTGAACGGAGCCCCGCTCGACCCAGAGGTGTCGACGCGTGCGAACGAACTCGACGCCTTGGTACACTTGCTGACCGGTAACGACGATGCCAAAGCTCTTGCCGAACGACTCGACGTAGTCGTTTCGAAAATAGCCGCTCGGATGCAGATACGCTCGCGTGCCATCGAACTTGATGAAGGCATACCGTTGAGGCAGGCGTTGGTCATTCGGCTCGACATCGTCGACCCTGGGTCCGGGCAAGCTTGCCGAAGGCACGACATTGCCCTCGCAGATGTAGAGAAGATCGCTCGTCTCGTACCAGACGCCGGTGGAACAACCTTCGCCAAAGACGCGTCGGTTGAAAGCCAGGCGTGTTCCGACTGCGATCGTCCCGCGGCGACGCGACGTGGAGTCGGGCTTCGCGAAGACCGGCGCACCATCGTTCACGACCTCGATGGACTTTGCCCAATATGGAGCCGGGACGGCCGTCTGGCCGACCGACACCTCGGCATGCGCTGCCGCCGACCAACTGAGCGTAAGTGCAGCGAACACCCAGAACGCGGCCCCTACCCCTACCATCCACTCACTATAGATGAGGAGCGGGCGGCCAGGTCAAGCGAGGGACCCCAACAGGCCGCGCGGCCTGTCGTTTTTCGATGCATTTTTTCCGCGATCGTGGGCAACTCCACCCACCGGTGGTCGACAAGAATGTCATGACATTCCTACGCACCGTGCTCCCACTCGACCTGAAGCAGCGACCGAGCCGAGCGCGCGGGGATCCGCTCCCTCGCACCGGCCGGCCGGGGAGCGAACCCGTGACAGCGTTCGTCAGTCTTCGTCGGGCCCGTTGATCTCACCACGAAGGCCGTAGCGCTTTGCAAGCTCGCGCAGATGGTAGCGCGTGAGGCCTGCAGCTTTGGCGCTGCGGGTGATGTTGTCACCGTGCTTGTCGAGGAGCGCCTTGAGGTACTGCACCTCGAACGCATCCACGACGCGCTGCTTTGCGTCTTTGAAAGGCGTGCCGTCCTCGACAAACTGCTCGGCAGTCCCGCCGGGCAAGAAGACCGGCGGCATCTTCTGGGATGCCGGCAGGAGATCGTGCATACCCAGCTCGGCCCCGTTGGCAAGAGATACTGCACGCTCGATCGTGTTCTTCAGCTCGCGAACGTTACCGGGCCACGGGTATGCCTTGAGCTTCGTCATGGCATCGTCGGTGATGGTGTAACGAATGCCCTCCCCCAGCGGTCCGCGGCGAGCGGACTCCTCTAGAAATTGCCGAGCCAGAGAAGGAATGTCGTCCGGGCGCTCGCGCAGGGGTGGGAGATCGACCTCGACGACGCTGAGACGATAGTAAAGGTCCTCACGGAAGCTGCCTTCGTTGACCATCTGGCGGAGATCCCGGTTCGTTGCGGCGATCACGCGCACATCGACGGGAATCATTTTGGTTCCCCCAACACGCTGCACTTCACGGGTCTCGAGGACGCGCAGAAGCTTTGGCTGCAGGCCCAAGTCGAGCTCACCAATCTCGTCGAGGAAAAGCGTGCCTCCATCAGCAACTTCGAAGCACCCGCGCCTGCGGTCGGCGGCGCCCGTGAACGAGCCGCGCTCGTGGCCGAAGAGAATGCTTTCGATCAGATTTGCGGGAATCGCACTGCAGTCCTGCACGATCAAGGGGCGCTGCACGCGCTTCGATGCACGATGAATGGCGCGCGCGACCAGCTCTTTCCCCGTGCCGGTCTCGCCACGGACCAGAACCGTCAGATCCGAAGCTGCAACCTTCTCGAGGACCGCGAAGATTTCGCGCATGCGAACCCCGTGACCGATGAGGTCGTAGAACTGCTCCCGGCCGCTCAGGTCGATCTCGACCGAGCCAGACCCGTGCTCGAATCGAATTACCGTGCGCCCGACGCGGATTGGCATGCCGGGCTCGAGCCAAGCCTCACGGACACGAACACCGGCCACCCATGTGCCGTTGCTGGACCCTAGGTCTCGAAGCAAGAAGCCCGTTTCGCTAGCGATGATCTCGCAATGAGTGCCGCTCACGGAGGGGTCGCTGAGCGTCACATCGCATCTGACGCCGCGGCCGATCGTCACGCGCTCGCTGGCGATGTCCAGACGTGTCCCCTTCTCTGGCCCGTCCTCGACCACGATGCGGCTCTTGCGAAGCTTCCGCTTGGTCGCGCGCCGATCCACGAACACCGTGGTCAAGGCAGAGTCGTCGTTCACCCGGCGTCCTCTCTGATGGCCGTGATGGCGGCAGCGTAGTCCGCGCTGTTGAACACGGCACTGCCAGCGACGATGACATCGGCACCTGCTTCGATGACTTGACGTGCCGTACCGGGCTTCACGCCTCCGTCTACCTCGAGATCGATGTCGAGGCCGGCGTCGTCAATCAGTTTGCGAATATGCCCGAGCTTCGCCGAGGCGGAAGGAATGTAGCTCTGCCCGCCGAAACCGGGATTGACGCTCATGACCAGCACTAGGTCGACGTCGGGAAGCACGTACGGAAGACAATCGGGAGGGGTGTGCGGGTTGAAGGAAACGCCCGCCCGCTTTCCGAGAGCGCGAATCTGCTGCAATGTCCGGTGGAGGTGTGTAGAGGCCTCTGCGTGCACGGTGATCACGTCCGCGCCGGCGTCTGAGAATGCCTGAACATATTTCTCGGGCTCTACAATCATCAGATGGACATCCACGACCTTCTTGGTCGCAGAGCGAATCGCTCTTACGACCAATGGGCCAATCGTGATGTTGGGCACGAAACGGCCGTCCATGACGTCGACGTGGATCCAATCCGCGCCTGCGCGGTCGACCGCCTGGACTTCAGCCTGAAGCCGGCCAAAATCAGCGGAAAGGACCGAGGGGGCTATTCGCAGAGGCTTGGGTGAGCGGGGCACGATGGCAGTCAAGCGCCGCAGGGGCGGTGTGTCAATGCTCATCCGTTCCTTGACCGCGCTGGTCCCTGCAAACGACAATGGAATGACGCCTGCAGGGAGGGCGAGCGAGCGGTTATGACCGATCAGCGATACAACCTGATCGAGAAACTCGAAGCAGGGGGGATGGCCGAGGTGTTCCTCGGGGAGGCGACAAGCGTCCAGGGCTTCAAGAAGAAGGTCGCCATCAAGCGCGTCCTGCCGCATTTGGCCTCCCATACGAACTTCATCGGGATGTTCCTCGACGAGGCTCGTCTCGGCGCTCGCCTGAACCACGCGAACATCGTCAGCGTCTTCGACATCGGCAAGGCCGACAACAGTTTCTTCATCGTCATGGAGTTCGTCGATGGGACGAATCTCAAGAAGGTGATGGAGACGCTACGACTGAAGCGGAAGCCATTCCCTCTTAAAGACGCCATTTACATCGGCATGGAAGCGTGCCGCGGCCTCAGCTACGCGCACGAGCTGCTGGACGATGACGGCGGCCCACTCGACTTGGTTCACCGCGATGTGTCGCCGCCAAACATTCTGATCAGCAAGCGCGGTGAGGTGAAGGTGACCGACTTCGGGCTCGCGAAAGCTCGGACACAGCTCGAACGCACCGACCCGGGTGTGGTCAAAGGAAAGTTCAGCTACCTCTCGCCCGAGGTTGCTAGTGGGCAACCGGCCGACGAAAGAGCAGACATCTTCGCGCTCGGGGTTTGCCTGTGGGAGATGTTGGCGGGTCGCCGTTTGTTCCTCGGCGAGACCGACTACGAAACCGTACAGGCAGTCTCTTCGGCGGACGTGCCGAGCTTGGTCGGCACCCACCCGGAAGTGGACGAGGAGTTCGACAAGATCGTGCAGAAGGCACTATCCCGGCGCCCGAAAGATCGCTTTCAGTCGGCACGCGAGTTCGGCGACGCCTTGGCGAGCTTTCTGTTTCATCACCAGATGAAAGTGACGTCGTACGACATCGCCAACCTCGTCAAAGCGACGCTCGAGCGACAAAAGTCCGTGCCGCCGCAGCCCGCGATGATCGACACCATGATTCTCGAAGAGCTCGAGCGCTTCACGTCTCTCGAAAGCACGGCGGGTGTCCCGGTCGAAGCAAGCTCCTTCGCACTCAGCCCCGACAACGAAGGCTCGCGCCCCCTGGACGCCTCCGAGTTCGTCGACCCGAGCCATTGGTTCGAAGGTGACGAAGACGTCGAGACGGCCATCGAGAACGTGCGCAACAGCGCGCCCGCAGGCGCAACGATGGGCTGGTTCGAGACGAAAGACGACAGCGTGAAGGCACCGCGGCCGGCGATCCCGATGGGCCCCTCGCTGAACCCCCCTCCCCGCTCTTCGCGCCGCGAAGGCTCGCAGCCCGTCATGACCTTCCGCCCACCCGGCGCGACGCCGGTTTCGATCAAGGCCGACAAACCGGAAAGCGCGGCTGCCGCTCCTGCTCCTGGCGCCCCCGATGAAGCGGCGCAAAAGGGAGGAGGTTCGAAGGTCGCATTGATCGTCGTCGGCGTGATCGTGCTGGCGGCGGCGGGTGTCGCCGCCGGCTGGTTCTTCACGCAATAGGCCGGCGGGACTGTCGTGGCTTGATGCGGCGGCTGAGTTGTCGAAGCCGATGGTAGTCTGCTGGTGACAATGGATCGCCGCCAAATCGGGTCGCAAGGTAGGCGTCGGTCACCTGGCGCACTTCTTGAACCGCCGAGAAACCTTCCAGAGCAAGCGCCTCGGCATGTTCGCTTGGCGTGACATCGACGGGGCGCGCCTTCCCTGCCTTTCGAAGGTTGCTCTCCAACGCCAAATACAGACGAACAGCCCGGTCACGATCTGGATCCAGTCGGCGACCCGCACGGCTTTGGCGACGTCGCTTGCGACGCCAGCGAGTCCAGAGAACGCCAACGAAGAACACTGCCATGACCGCGATGAACCAGCGCCAGTCCGGCCGGAATGGGATCTCGCCCAAGCCGTCCTGCGCCGCTGCATCATCGTCGCCTGTCGAACGCGGTCCGCGCCGGTCACTTCGCAGGGAGCGATACCAACTCAGCAGTCCTTGGAGCGCGCGCGCCTGGTCGCGTATGTTGTACTCGACGACGTACTCGGCCCATCGAACCCGCATTGCATCGACCATTTGTCGAAGCTTTGCGGTGAAGCCCGACGGTGAGCGGAATATCTGGCCCGACGCAGGAGTCGGGTCGAAGGTGATCCACTGACCTTCGGCAAAGATCTCGACCCAACTGTGAGCATTTCCATTCCGCACTGCGTAGTAGTCCCCGTACGGGTTGTAGTCGGCTCCCAGGAAGCCCGTGACGTTTCTCGCGGGAACTCCCAGCGAACGCATCATGATCGCCATCGCAGTCGAAAAGTATTCGCAGTGCCCCGCCTTCGCTTCGAATAGGAAGACGTTGAGAGGGTCCTTCCCTTCGGTTTCCGGCTGCTTGAGCGTGTAGCTGTAATCGCCGCTGCCGCGAAGATATCTCTCGACCAGCTGAGCCTTCACCCGGGGGTCGCTCGCGGCGCCGGCGATGCGGCTCGCCAATGCCGCAATCCGATCGTAGCCCGCGGGAACCTCCAGGTACCTCTCTCGCAGGCTCGCAGGAATGCGTTCAGCGATGCCACGCCGCTCCGCACCGACATACGCCTTGTACGTCAGGGGACCGTCGACGCGCCCCCGGTAACGCAGGTCGAACCCCGGGGAATACGAGACTTCCCGATAGCGGCTTCGACCAGCGCGAATCTCGGGTGGAACCTGCAGGGCAACCGTACCCTCGGGGATGAACAGGACGGCTTCATCCATCGGATCGAGTATGATCTCGTACTCTTGGTCGGAGTCTTTCGGCGGCCGAAACAGGATGTACTGGTCTTGAAGGCGCTGAACCTTCTGCCCAGCGAGCTGCGTCCTCGACCACCGCCCGCCATCGTACCGATCGCACGAAG
>WOR8_10003558_pt1 | contig 16440 bp, 10 predicted proteins | sample DeeMarSeWOR38_10_FD_19890 | JGI IMG/M metagenome (IMG submission 19890) | reverse complement strand
CGATTTCACCTTATCAATTTTTCTTTCGAGAAAATTGAAAACTTTTTCTGCATCTTGTCCAAATTGCTGGTTTGCGGTTATAAGTGCATGATCGCAGTAAATTCTGGCAGTTTTTTCGTTGAAATTTCCTGTAGCCAAATATGTGTAATACTTTGATTTGTTTTTTTCGGTTCTTTCAATCAAACAAAGCTTGGAGTGCACCTTTAATCCCGGGAAACTAAAATAAACTTTAACTCCTGCTTTTTCTAAAGCATGTGCAGAAGAAAAGTTTGATTCTTCATCAAAACGGGCTTTCACTTCAACAAAAACTGTTACCTTTTTTTTGTTTTCCGCAGCTTTAATTAGTGTACGGACAATCAATGATTCATCAGCAACACGATAAAGTGTAATTTTTATTGATTTAACATTTCTATCATCTGCTGCTTCCTCTAAAAATTTGACTACGTACCCGAACGACTGATATGGAAAACTCAGCAGCACGTCTTTTTCTGAAATTACATCAAAAACGGAGATTACACCTTCTAATTCTTCTGAAACTAAAGGTGGCAACACCTCATTTTGCAGATGAGGTTTATTAATATTTTTTAATATGGCTGGAAATGAGAAGAAATCGTTAAAGTTATGATATCTCCCGCCCGGGACTAAATCATTTCTGTCCAATTGCAGTGCTGATCTTAGATATTTTAATAATTCATCCGGCATTTTTGCATCGTAAAGAAATCGGGATGGTGCACCCGTTTTTCTTTTGGCCAGACCTTTTTGAATTTTTAAAAGCAAATCGCCGGTAAACTCATCGTCTATATAAAGCTCTGCATCGCGTGTTAATTTGATCGAATAGCAGCTATCAATTTTGTATCCGGGTAAAATTTCGGGAATATGTAAACGAATAATATCGTCAAGAAATATTACATAATGCTTATCTCCTTCGGATGGTAATCGCATAAAACGTCCTAATCTTACTGCAGGAATTTCCACAATAGCATATTTGTAGCGCGGTGAAATACTTTTTTTCTTTTGTTTGGGTATCAATCTTAGTGCAAAATAAATTGCCCGGTTGTGAAGAAAGGTAGAAATCTTATTTTTATCCAGAATTATGGGCTGTATAAAGGGAACAATCTGATCCCTGAAATAATTACTTATAAATTCTTTATGATTTTCTAAAATTGATTTATCATCAACTAAGAATATATTTTCCGATTCAAGTATTGGAATGATCTCTTCCCTAAAAATATTTCCAAATTCTTCCTGCTGAAGATGTAACTCTAAAAAATTCATCCAGATTTGATGAATAAATTGCTAAAAATTTTAGTCGCTCAAAAAGCGGAACAGATTGATCCTTTGCTTCCTGTAAAACTCTGTGATTAAATGAAAGCCAGCTTAGTTCTCTATTATAAAAAGTCTTCTTTATCATAAGCAGAAATTTATTTTACATATATCTTTTTGGATAATCGAAGAATAACATTTTAGCAGAATTTTTTTCGATCTCTTTCCAGCTGCTATTAAATTCAAGTGCGACAATTCCACACGTTGGTATATTATCAATATATTTTTTGGATAGAAAATTATTCAGCATAGTAAAACCGGGATTGTGCCCAAAAACCATTACAGAATTATATTTATCGTCAATCTTTTTTATAAATTCAACTAATTCATGACTCGAGGCTTCGTAAATTTCCTCAGAGTAAATTATATTTTTTTTTGAATATCCGATTTGCTCTACAATAATTTGTGCAGTTTTACTTGCTCTTTTTGCAGGACTCGAAAAAACAACATCAGGATTCACGACTTTTTCTTTTAACAATTCTCCCATAAAAGGTGCATCTCTTTTGCCTCTTTTATTTAAAGGTCGCTCAATATCATCGAGTGCAGAATCTCTCCAGCTAGATTTTGCATGCCTTACTAAGTATAATATTTTCATTTAGGGATATCCATTAAGTTTATATATTACTTCAATTAGCTATGTTATTTAATAATATTGATGCAAAATAGTATTTAGGAACACAAAAAAAAATATTTGTGATGAATATCACCGTTTTCATACTAATAATAGAATAAATTTTGATTCAAGAGTAGCCAATATATTTTATTGTTTAATATTTTATACTGCATATTTAACGAGCATTTAAGTGAAGAAATTATTTTCAAATAACAAAAGTTACAAATGAGCACGAGCCAAATTTTAAGTGAGGTAAAAAAATTTGTTGGTAATAAATTCAGGGAAGAAGGGCAAAGAGAGAATTTATATCATAATTTATCACACACTGCAGAAGTAGTAAAAATAGCCCAGGAAATTTCTCAGGTTTCTGGCATTAATGAAGAAGATTTGGAAATTGTCTTAATTGCATCATGGTTTCATGATCTTGGTTATATTGATAAATGTGATGACCATGAAGATATTGGTAAAAATTATGCTAAGGCATTTTTAGAAGAGAGAAACTATCCCGAAGATAAGATTCAAACAGTGTTATCATTAATTGAAGCAACCAGACTGCCACGCAATCCAAAAAATTTATTGGAAGAAATTATTTGTGATGCTGATCTTCATCATCTCGGAACGAATGAATTTGAAACCAAAGGCAATCTTTTAAAGAAGGAAATTGAGCTTAAACTTGGAAAAGCGATTATCGATGAAGAATGGCTTGACAAGAGTCGGAAATTTTTGGAAGAACATAAGTTTTACACTGCGTATGCAAAAAACCGTTTCGAGACTCAGAAAAATATCAACAAATCTAAATTAGAAAAGAAGTTAAAAAAGATTAAAAAGAAAAAAGGGAATGGAGATAAAAATATGGGACCAACAGATCAAAAATCTGATAAAAAGGAAAAGAAAAAATCAAAAGAAATTGATAAAGGCGCAGGAAGATCCATTGAAACCATGTTTAGAAATACAATGCGCACTCATGTGGATTTCAGCTCAATGGCGGATACAAAAGCAAATATAATGATCAGTGTTAATACTTTGGTACTTACAATTATAGTTAGTATTATGATCAGAAAACTCGATTCAAATCCGCATTTGGTAATTCCCACTGCTATCTTAACCGTAACAAGTTTAGTGACACTTATTTATGCAATACTGGTAACACGGCCAAAAGTAACTTCCGGAATTTTTACTGAGGACGACATAAAACAGAAAAAAGCGAACCTGCTGTTCTTTGGAAATTTCCATAAAATGAAGTTAGGTGAGTTTACCTGGGGGATGAAAGAAATGATAAGCGATAAAGAATATTTATACGATAATATGATAAAAGATATTTATTATTTAGGGCAGGTATTGGGTGAAAAGTACAGAAAACTTCGGTACAGCTACACAATTTTTATGTGGGGAATAATTATATCTGTTATCGCTTTTACTATTGCCTTTTTAATGTATCCCGAAGGTACAGATCTTGGACCAATTATTGAGTAATCTACATTTTAAATGCAATTTCGATTAAATTTACATTTGTTAAAAATTTAATCTAATTTTATGCTGGCATCTTCTATTACAATTGGGAAAAAGTAACCAGCTCCAAAATCTTTATCGATAGTTACGGATCCTTCCACAATTATTATATCTCCGACTTTAACCTCATCAGCTGAAGTAACAACCAAGTCATAATCGTTTTCCGATCCTGTTCCGTCCTGAATATGTATCCAGTTGCGGTTCATAATTTGCGGGTTATATTTTACAACTTTTCCTTTTACTTCTACCACTATTCCATTTAAGTCATTTTTTTCTGAATAGATTTTTTCAATTGTGTAGCCGTCGTCCAACGGCTCAATTTTTACATTCTGCTTTGATATAGTCATCGCTCCTGAATGAACCTGTTTCATATGATCAGGTGTAGCGGATTTGCGGGCATCTTCAACAAAAAGCAGCGAGCTGAACGTTCTATCGATTGTTTCGCTTTTGAAGTCTTTCATTTCCATAAATTTTGAAAAATATACAGTTTCACCAATTTCAATTTCCATAAATGGAACTGCAATCCAGAACGTCTTTTTATTTTCAGAAACCTGTAAGTAAGTGTAATTGCTGGTATTTATTTTATCAACGACCATTGCAATGTGGGCTTCTTTTTTAATTTCATTTGTAGATGAATTTTCAGTCTGGATTTCTTCATCTGAATTACAGCCAGCTATCAACAAAACTGCCGCTGTTAATATTGTTATAAATAGTCTCATTCTTATCTTCCTTTATTATTTTTCAGCTGCAAATATAACCACTTATACGCGAAAATACGTACCGTTTTTTCAGGACTTGATTTAAAATTATTTTGTTATTTGAAAAATAATGACAGAGAATATTAGCACTATAATTGATAAATTATAATGAAAATAATAATGACTATTTACTATATATGAAGATATTTTTCAGACTATTCACTTTTATTCTAATATGTAGTTTAGGTACATCAGTTTTTGCACAAAACTATTGGTCAAAAATTGAAAGTCCTACTGAAAACGATTTAAACACTCTTTTTTTCATTGATAGCTTAAGGGGTTACGTAGCTGGTGATTCCGGTTTAATTCTTTACACAAGTAATGGTGGAGCAAGCTGGATTGAGCAGCAAAGCAATACTAACCGGAATATCATTGATTTATTCTTTCTCAATGAGGATTTAGGCTGGGCAGTTGCGTGGTCTGAAGGGATTTTACCTTTTGTAACATTTATTCTAAAAACTACGGATGGTGGAAGCAACTGGACTGCCAATCAATTCAGGCAGGATGATATTCTTATGTACTCAATTTTTTTTCTTGATTCATTAAGGGGTTTTACAGGGGGTAATCCCGGTGCCATATTTAAAACTACAGATGGTGGAGTAAATTGGGATTCTGCTGCGATAGCGACAGCACCGTTTGCATACTTTCCGATTTTAAATTTTAATTTTTACAACGATGATTACGGTTTTGCCTGCGGCGGTGCTCACGATATTGCAGGAATTACCTGGAAAACAACAAATGGCGGAGATTACTGGATCCCGATTGATACAGCCTATACACCACCAGATGAACTATGGGATATTTATTTTGTTGATTCCGCAAATGTAATTGGGGTGGGCGGCGATCCAGAATTTTTTGGTGTTGGTATATTACGATCTTCTGATGCCGGCGTAACCTGGAACTACGAAGAGATTGGATTGATTGGCATGGCGCATGCAATTTCCTTCAGAACAGATTATGAATGCTGGTCTCCCGTTCCCATTCTAGAAGCTATAATTCAATCTGTTGATACTGCAAATACTTGGACAGATTATCTAACTCCTTATTGCAGTAGAATCTATGATATCGTTTTCACAGATTCTCTAACCGGTTACGGTGTTGGAGAAGAAGGTGTTATTATTAAATATGCACACAGACCAATTATTTCTGACGTAACGAGAAATCCAGTTGAAGTTGGATTCGGTGAACCAGTTTTTATATCCACTTCAATAACTGATCTTGATGGTATACTTACCGGTGTAGAGCTTATTTATAGACAGAACCAAGGAATTCATAACGTGATTTCGATGATAAATACAGGTGGTGATATTTGGGAGGCTGGCATTCCAGCTTTCAATGATTCCACAGTGGTTGATTTTTTTATTCGAGCAGTTGATGATGATTTTAATGTCACATTAAGTCCGGTAGATACATCTTTCAGTAGATATTTTTTTTTAGTACTTAACAGAGCTCTCACAATTCAAGATATTCAGTATAGCCCTTTTGGTAGCGGTAAATTAATAAACTGTGAAAATGCTGGTGGAGCAAGTGGTTATACTAATTATGAAGTAACTGTGAGAGGAATTGTAACAGCTGATACATCCGATATTCAGGGAGATGGAATTAATTACGGACCAGCAGTGTATATACAAAATGGTGCTGAACCGTGGAGTGGAATTTGGGTGGAGGGAACAGAAATTTATTCAAGAAAAAGAGGTGACGATATTACAGTTACCGGAATAGTTGAAGAATATGATGGTGTAACCCGAATTTCAGGAATTAATAATCCTTCAAATGTTACAATTCATTCACTACTAAATCCTTTACCTCCACCAGTTATGCTTTCTACAGGTGAAATAGATCGGTTAACATCTGGTACAGTAGGAGCAGAACAATGGGAAGGTGTACTTGTTGGATTTGAAGATGTTATTGTTACAGATGAAAATGCAGATGGGGATACTGGCTCTTCGGGTTGGAATAGTAATTTTGGTGAAATTTTAATTACTGACATCACAGATACTCTTCTCCATGATGTGATGAGAGTAAATTTGAAATTCGGAACACATCATTACCATAATTTTTGGGAAGCAGGATTGGATACTGTTCCTGGATTGATCAGAGTAAAAACCGGTGATACGCTTGAAGAATTAAGAGGGATTGTTTTCTTTTCATCAGAAAATTATAAACTTATTCCTCGAAAAGATGACGATTTTGAAAAGACATCAAGTGTTGTTGATATGAAAGGATTACCTCAGGAATATATTCTTTCCCAAAACTACCCTAATCCGTTTAACTCAACTGCAAAAATAGATTACATGCTCCCTGTGGAAAGCAATGTAACTTTGAAGATTTTCAATATTATTGGTCAGGAAGTTCGAACTGTTCTAAACAATGAACTCCTTCCTGCTGGTGAACACACAGTTAAATTTGATGCAACAAATTTAACCTCTGGTATATATTTCTATCGTTTGCAATCAGGTGATTTTAGTCATGTTATGAAAATGATGTTACTTAAATAAAAATAGATCTTATTATAATAATTATTATTCATAGTCGTATTCTATTATAAGACATTCGGTAGTACTAAAACTATTTAATTAATATCATTTTTTTTGTTTCAGTGAAAGAACCAATTTGCAACTTATACAGATATATAGCACTCGGCAAATTGTAAGAAACCGCATCAAATTCAATTTCATGTTTACCAGCAGGTCTGTATTCATCTACTAAAGTAGCTACCTCATTTCCAAGCACATCATAAATTTTTAATGTTTGCCAACTGCTGACAGGAGATCGCCAGCTAATCTTTGTACTTGGATTAAAAGGATTCGGGTAATTTTGATTGAGTGAATATTCTTTTGGGAGTGGTATTTCATTTTCCACGTCTACTGAAGAAATTTCAATTGGTACGGTCCATATTTGATAGATTCCTCCTTTTGAATTATCCATCCAAACCGGCCAAAGTTTTCCATTTGAAGCAGTTATACCAATATTATCTCCCATCTTACCTTGTGGAACACCTGAAATTGGTTTAGGGAAAAAGTTATGGTCGCTTATTTCAAATTCACGCCAGGTATCACCACCATCTTCCGATCTTGCTAAAAACATTCCCAATGAGTCACTGGTTGTGTTTCTATCATCATAAAAAATAATATTCAAACCTCCATATTGATCTATAGCAATAGCTGGAAATAACTGAATTTTACCATTATTAACTAAATCCTGATTTACTCTTATTGATTGAGACCAGGTTTGCCCTCCATCGGTAGAGCGATTTAAAATGATATCAGGATCGCTTCCAGCAGGAGCTAAATTTTGTTGACCAGTTACAATGTAAATCCATCCATTTCGTGTTCCATCGCTCGTATCAGTTGCAATTCTTGGTACACCATTTACTCTGATACCCGATTTTTGGGTTAGTTCACCTGCTATTCCATTCATATCAAAAATGTTTTCGTTAACTGACCAACTATTTCCACCATCCGTTGATTTGGCAAATCCAACGTAGTCTTCTGTAAAAGGTGAGCTGTTAGTTAATGCAGCCCAACAAACCAGTAACCTTCCGCTAGGCTCAATTGCCATTTCACTATTTGCTGATCTTTGTGCTGGATTATTAATTGGATTTGGAGTTGACCAATTTTGTGCGCCATCATCAGTATACGCAAACATTACTGGAAAGGGGGGAAGAAGTTTTACCCACGAAGCATATGATCTGCCAAAATATGTACCTTCTGGATTTACATCCGATACAAGACTTGCTTTTTCAGGAGCATAGTCTTCATCTGATATTATCTTTTGATCAGACCAGGTCAAACCATTATCGGTTGAAAAATGTGAATAAATTCCTGATGTAGCGCCTTTCCTGGTAAGAATAAACGTGCCGTTTTTATCAATAATAATTCCTGGATCGCCAAGATGAAATGTGATTATCGGTCCCGTGCAAGTATCGTTTCCTTGCCAAGAGTTTCCGCCATCTGTTGTTACATAAATGCCCTCACTCCAAAAAAATGGATTTAGTGTTACTGCATTAGCGGATGAAAATAAAATATTGGGATTGGTTGGATGCTTAACAATGGATACTTCCCATTGATTAACGTTACTTGGATATATTCTATAATTATCTTCAAAAATTAGGCTAGTTGATTTGTGAAATTGCTGAGAATAATTATTAAGATTAAAAGTCAACACAAACAGGATAGGGAGTAAAAGGTATTTCATAAATTTGCTCACAGATTTTACAATTTATTATATTAAAGATAACACTGTTACTTTAGAGATGCATGTTAAAAAGGATGGAAGAAAATTCAAATCATCGGCATTTATTTATCACCATAAAAAAGCATGTAATATTTCCGGTTAATTTTTAATAGTAGTAACGTCACTAGTTAAAAGTTAGGAGGATAATAATTGCTGATTCATTTCATTATAAATCAAAAGGAAGCTCTTCTTGAATGGCAGGCTGTACTAAATTGTTTCCCGTAAAGTTCATCGACGAAACAACCTTAGCTAATCTTTTTGCCAGGTAATAAATTCTTCTAAAATTTTCTATTACATCGGTTTGTATTCTGAATTCTGATAATTCCAGGTCTTTTTCTTTGTGTAGTCTGTTCGATAGATGATCCAAAGCTCTATCTGCAAGCTCTGTTACTTCAGATTTAGATTCAATTACTGATTTGGCTTTTTTTAGATCACCCTGCGTTAAAGATTGAATTGCCTCTTCTATAGTAAGTATTACTTTTTCAAAATACTGCTTTAAATATTCATCTGAACTTCTACTGAACTCTCCATTAAATTTTAATCTTTCCTTGCCCAATGTGTATAAATTTGTTTCTACAACATCGCCAATATTTTCGATATAATTTGCTGCCGATAAATAACCCTGGAGCAGATTTGATTCAGATGTTGTTAATTCTTCTTTAGAAAGCTTGCCTAAAAAATCAATTATAATTTCGTGCAGCGCATCAACTTCGTTATCCATTTTTTTAACAAGTTTCAATTTTTGCTTATCATCGGAATACAACGCAACTGGAATTTCTTTTACCATCCACAAAGCTCTTTTAGCTTGTCTTTCTATTTCCATTCGTACTCTATCAAGTGCAATATCAGGAGTTTTGAGAAATACTTTATTGAGATATTTTTGTTTTATAATTTCAGGTTCAGTAACCGTTTTAACAGGCAGCACCCAAGAGATGAGTTTTGCAAACAAAACCGTAAACGGTAGGAATATAATTGAATTCGTAAGATTAAATACTGTGTGTGCATTTGCAATTTGTCTGGGTGCCTCAGAAGCAATTTTTGATAAACCGGATAAATTATTAAAAGTTGGCGATATGTATCTGACAAATTCAGCAAGATAGCTTATAAATGGTAGCCAAATTATCACTCCAAGAAAGTTTATCAGCACATGGCTTACAGCTGCCTGTTTACCTTCTCGTGTACTTCCGATGGATGCAAGTATAGCTGTTACGCATGTACCTATGTTAGCACCGAAGGTTAAAGCAATACCAGTTTCGAGACTAATATATCCCTGACTAGCAAATGTGATCACAATCCCGATTGTTGCCGCCGAGCTTTGTATAATTGATGTAAAGATCGTTGCAATTAATATTGCAATTAATGGATTTTCAATAAATTTCATTAAACTTAAGAACGGTTCATATGAACGCAGGGGAAAAGTGGAATCATTCATTAAATTCATACCTAAAAAAATGAGTCCAAATCCCATTATCATTAAACCAAAAGACTTAATTTTTTCCTGCTTTACGAGTAGTTTTAATCCAAAACCTACTGCTATCATTAGCAATGCTAATTCAGTTACTTTAAATGCTATTATTTGAACAGTAATTGTTGTTCCTACATGAGCACCCATAATAACGCTAATTGCCTGCCTAAGCTGCATTAATCCTGCCGAAATAAATCCCACAATTAATACTGTTGTAACTGATGAAGACTGTATAACAGCTGTTATGAATGCTCCTGTTATAGCTCCTTTTATTCTGTTTGAAGTCATTCTGCTGAGTAGGTTTTTCATCTTTCGACCGGCAACAGTTTTAAGTGCTATAGTCATTTGTTCCATTCCGTAAAGGAACAAGGCAAGTCCTCCAAGCATGCCAAAAATTATAGGTAGGAATTCAATTGAGGTAATTGTTTGCATCAAAGTTTATATTCTGAATAAAATATAAGTACTAAAAAAAGAATTAATTACTTTAATTGCAAAGATAAATGTTCAGAACGTATTTGAATGGTTCAGTGAAGCAGTAGTTAAGTTAAGATGGGGATATCAAATTTTTTACCCAACACTTTTGCAAGCTCAAAAATTTCTTTCATCAGGTTTTCAAATTCAGAAATTTTTAATGATTGATGCCCATCCGAATAGGAGTTTGCGGGGTCCGGATGAACTTCTATAATTAATCCATCGGCACCAGCAGCCAGTGCAGCTTTGCTCGCAGCAGGAACTAAACTGCTTTTACCTGTACTGTGTGATGGATCTACAATAATTGGAAGATGAGTTAATTCCTTTAAAGCGGGAATTGCAAGAATATCAAGTGTATTACGAGTGTAAGTTTCAAAAGTCCTTATGCCTCGCTCACATAGTATTATATTTTCATTACCAACAGATAAAATATATTCTGCGGCAAGTAAAAACTCTTCAAGGGTTGCACTCATATTTCTTTTAAGAATTACGGGTTTATTTGTTCGGCCGACAGCCTTTAAAAGTTCGTAATTATCCATATTCCTTGAACCAACACGAAGTATATCTACTTCTTTTGAAAGATCGTCCAGATGATCTGTGCTCAAAATTTCTGTTTCCAGTAAAAGATTTGTTTCTTGTTTGATTGTTCTTAAAATTTCAATTCCATCCAATCCGTAACCCTGGTAAGTATAGGGAGATGTTCTTGGTTTAAATAGAGAACTGCGAAAAACCTTTGCACCGGCTTTTTCAACAGCTTTAGCGGTTTCAACAGCTACTTTTTCGTTTTCAACTGCACAGGGACCGGCAATTACAGTAAAGTAACCTTCGCCTATGATAAGATCCTGGCTGTTAATAATTGTATTGTGCTCAGGATTTACTTTTCGAACTTTTGTTTCGTGTAGTCTATTCATCCGTAAGTTTAAAATATCACAAAATTTAATTTTTATTTAATATCAAAAATACAAAATAGTTCTAATTTTAAACATACAAAATATGTGTTTCTTTCGATTATAAACAAAAATCAAGCTCTATTAGTTTCGTTAATTTGTGACCTATAACAACTATTTATAATATACTAAATATAGGGAGCAGTTTGAATTAGAAAACTAATAATTATTTGCGGATGAGATAGTACATAAATTATGATAGAGTATTTTGTTTAACTTATTTGTTGATTAGATTTTAGCTTTAAATCTATCAAAATTGAAAATTTATTCTTCTCACAATTCCTAAGAGGGAGACATGAAAAATTTAATTCTGCTTTCAATAGTAACCTTACTTCTTTTTCCTGTAATAAATGCGCAAACCGTTGATGAAATTCTTTCTGAGCATTTTAATGTAATCGGGCAGGAGAAATTATTGCAAACAAACACCTTCAGCACAAAGGGTAAAATAATACAGGGGCAATTTGAAATACCATTCACTTCGTACCATAAACGACCGATGTATTTCCGATCCGAAGCATCTTTCCAGGGAATGGAAATAGTAACCGCTTTCAATGGTGAAAACGGCTGGGCTGTAAATCCTTTTGCCGGTTCATCGGATCCTCTTCCAATGACAGCAGAACAGATTGATAGAATGAAGCTACAAGCTGATTATGACGGTATGCTTTATAATTATCAGGAAAAGGGATATCAAGTCGAACTAACTGGGATAGAAAGCGTGGACGATATTGAAACTTATGTTTTAAAGCTAACCAGACCAAATGGTGACATAATTAATACTTTTATTGATACAGAGAATTATGTTATTCTAAAAACAAGTTCTAAAATGAATGTGCAGGATGTTGATGTTGAAACTGAATCTTATTACAGTAATTATAAATACGTGAATGAAATTTTAAGTCCCTTTTCACTTGAGACTAAAAGAGAAGGACAAACTATAATGCAAATGACCTTTGATGAAATAATTTATGATGTAGATATTAATGATTCACTTTTTGTTATGCCGGAGTTAACTGCCCCGACTGATTCAACTGATGTGCCGGATTCAACTCAAACCGAAGAAATTCCAGAGTAAAAAAATGAAAAGAAAATTCTTCTATGCTTCCGTTTTACTGCTTCTTTTAAGTTCTTCAATGGTTTTGGGACAAAACAAGGAACTGAAATCAAGCTTTTTTGGTACAATGAAAGCAAGGCACATCGGTCCTGCGGTAATGAGCGGCCGAATTACTTCAATCGATGCATCAAATGAAAATCCGCTTTTGCTCTATGTGGGCTCTGCAAGCGGCGGAGTGTGGAAGAGCACTAATGGCGGTACAACATTTAAAGATGTTTTTAAAGATGAAGTGCAGATTATAGGTGCCGTTGCACTTGATCAAAACGATAATGATATAGTCTGGATTGGAACGGGTGAATCCTGGACAAGAAACAGCATCAGCATCGGAAACGGTATTTATAAAAGTACGAATGGCGGCGAAAAATGGCAGAATGTAGGATTAGAAAATTCAAATCATATTGCTGAAATAATTATAAATCCTGAAAACAGTAATGAAGTTTATGTCGCAGCTTTAGGTAATGTTTGGGCACCAAATGATGAAAGAGGAGTTTACAGAACTACCGATGGCGGTTCAAGCTGGAGTAAAATTCTCTTTGTTAACGGAACTACTGGCTGTTCGGACTTAACTATGGATCCTGATAATCCGCAATTGATTTATGCGGCGATGTGGGATTTTCAGAGGAAACCTTATACATTCCGTTCTGGTGGAAAAGGTAGCAGCGTGTACCGTACCAGCGATGGGGGTTTCAATTGGGAAAAAGTTGAAATTGAAAAGAGATACGATAAACTTGGAAGAATATCTGTTGAATTTTCTAAAGCCGATCCGAATATAATTTATACTGTAATTGAATCTGAAAAGACAGGACTATATCGTTCGCTCGATAAAGGAAAAACATGGGAGATTAAAACTACTTCATCAATTGTAGGCGAAAGACCATTTTACTTTTCACTTTTAATTTCCGATCCGGTTGACACAAATAGAATTTATAAACCCGGCTTCACTCTTTATGTGAGTGAAGATGGTGGTTATTCATTCACTTCACCTTTTATAGAGGGTGGTAGAGTTCATTCAGATCTTCACGCACTCTGGATTAATCCAAATGATAATAAAAATATGTACCTTGGAACAGACGGCGGTTTGTACATAACTTATGATAGGGGAAGCACATGGCTGCATGCACAGAACCTGCCCCTTTCACAATTTTATCATGTAAGTGTTGATAATCAAAAACCATATAAAGTATATGGTGGGTTGCAGGATAACGGATCTTGGGTTGGACACTCTGAAAGTGTTGGCGGAATTACAAACTGTGATTGGCTGAATGTTGGTTACGGTGATGGCTTTAATGTTCTGCCTGATCCAAAAGATGAAAATATTCTCTACTGGCAGTACCAGGGAGGTAACGTGATGCGTTTTTATAAAGACACGCGGCAGATAAAAGAGATAAGACCGTTTTCTGATGATCCGGATGAAAAATTAAGATACAATTGGGATACGCCAATTACATTTTCGCCGACGAACGCTGGTGTAATGTACATCGGTGCACAGTATCTTTTTCGAAGCTCGAACAGGGGAGATTCATGGGAAAAAATCTCACCTGATTTAACAACTAACGATCCTGAAAAACAAAAGCAGGAAGAATCAGGTGGAATTACGATTGATAATTCTACTGCAGAAAATCACTGTACAATTTATACGATAAGTGAATCACCGAAGGACAGCAAAATAATCTGGGTGGGAACCGATGATGGAAATTTGCAAGTAACAAATGATGATGGCAAAAACTGGAATAATGTAACATCGAACATTATGAATCTTCCGGAAAATACTTGGTGTTCAAAAGTTGCTGCGAGTAATTTTGATGCCAACACAGCTTACGCTGTTTTTGATGGTCACAGAAACGGCGATAAAAATGTTTATGTCTTTAAAACTACAGATTTGGGTGATACCTGGATATCGCTTGTAACGGAACAAATAGAAACTTTTGCCCGCACTCTAACAGAAGATCTTGTAAATCGTGATTTATTATATCTCGGTACAGATTATGGATTGTATATAACCATTGATGGCGGAAGCAACTGGATTCGTTTTGAAGGTGATGTGCCCAAAGTGCCGATTTACGAAATGGTGATTCATCCAACCGAAAATGATCTTGTAATTGGAACACATGGAAGAGGAATACTAATTTTAGATGATATTAGTCCTCTCAGATTGCTAACCGATGAAGTTTTTTCAAGTGAGCTCACAATTTTTCCATCAGAACCTTATATAATTTCTAATCCAAGATTTGGTTACGGATTATCCGGTGATCATGAATTCAGAGGATCAAACCCAACTTCTGCAGCCATCATTACTTACTATATGCAGAAGCGGCATGTTTTTGGAGATATGTTTATCGAAATTTACAACTCTGATGGAGAACTTATTAAAAATCTTCCTGCAGGGAAAAACAAAGGCATTAACAGAGTTGAGTGGGTCGTTAGAAAAAAACCTCCGAAAGTAAAAGCTTCATCACCGCTGCTTGCATTCAGGACTGCGTTTGGTCCAACATTTCCGCCCGGTGACTATAGAATTGTAATTAAAAAAGGTAAAAATAAATACGAAAGCAATATTACTCTGCAGGTTGATACGGAGGCAGGGCATTCTGAAGAGGATATGCAACTGCAATTTGTAACATTAAATAGAGCGTACGATCTGCTTGAAGACATTTCATTTACAGACAGACAGGTTACAGATTTAAAGGAGAAACTCGATAAAGCTATTTCACAAATGGAAGATGATAATGTGAAACAGAATTTTACAGTGTTGTCTGATAAACTCGACACAATGCACAAAGAATTAGTTGCAACAAGTCCGCATCGTTTGTCCGGTGAAAGAAGACTCGCAGAAAAAATCGGAGATATCTATTCAGGAATTATAAATTATTCCGGCAAACCAACTGATTCCCAAGTTGAAAGACTGGATTTGCTTGAAGGTCTATTTCTTCAATACAGAAAACAGGTTGATTTAATTTTAAGTGATGAATTGCAAAAAATCAATTCGGAATTACAAAAGAATGGTTTGCAGAAAATTCAGGTAATTACCCGCGAAGATTACGATGCTAGCTAAAATAATTTAGCTACTAACCTGCTTACAGCAGGCAAGTTCAAAAATGATTTTGGATGTGAATCCGAAAATCAATCTATTTATAAAAGGGATATTACTATGTAAAATTAAAGGCAACTTTGGATTTTTAAATTTTCTGATTTCATTGATGATTATGGAGCACTATATTGATTATATATATTGTACGCAATTATTGATTTTTAGGTTAACTTAAAAAACGATATAATATCCCCATATAAATCTTACCAATTCAGAACAACAATATTTACACGTTTTAAGTAAATTTCTTTTTATAATTTTCAATAAAGCCATATTTTTACAATATAAAATGGATTCATTATTGTAGACTGTTAATAGTCCTACTTAAATGATATTGAATACTAATCCGGTACGGGGACACATAAATGGATAATAGTAATTACCACTCTGAAGTTGATTTTGCAATTCGAATAGGCGGTGAAGGTGGAGAGGGTGTAATAAGTGCAGGGGAACTATTCGCACAAGTTGCTGCTAGAACAGCTTACCATGTTTTTACCTACATAACATATCCAGCCGAAATAAAAGGCGGCTTCTCGATGATCCAGATTCGCATACGCGAGGGAAAAATTTATTCGATGGGAAGTGCCATTGATTATTTAATTGCATTTAACCAGCAGGCTTATGATACAACAATAAAAGATTTAAAGCCGGGTGGAATGCTGATTTATGATCCTGATGAAGTTAAGATAGAAAATAATTTAAAAGCTGAATGCTATCCTATTAAACTTACAAAGCTCGTTACCGATGCGACCGGTTCTAAACTTGGAAAAAACGTTGTTGCATTAGGTGCACTCGGGCATTTGTTTGGCGTTGAGTTTTATGTTTTAGAGCAGTTGATAAAAGACAGATATGGTTCAAAGGGGGGCGATGTTATTAAAAATAATTTAAATGCTCTTAAAGCGGGCTACTCAAGCGGAGAAGC
>WOR8_10008470_pt1 | contig 16446 bp, 18 predicted proteins | sample DeeMarSeWOR38_10_FD_19890 | JGI IMG/M metagenome (IMG submission 19890) | reverse complement strand
CCTGCCTCTGGAGCAAGACCAGGCTTCCCTAGACATAGTGACACGCCAGTACAAAGTGCTCCACAAGAGAGGCATCATCGAGAGTGGGGAGATAACCGACAGCCGCAGGAAGATGGCAATACTTCCCCGGGGCTCCAGACCCCTAGACAACAGGGTAGGCGGTGCACCCGGTGTACTCCTAGAGGCACGAGGCTCCACCATAATCTGCCTACCCGGCGTCCCCTTGGAGCTGAAGTGGATATTCGACGACCAGGTGACGCCAATACTAAAGAGCATAGTAAGGGAGGTCTACGCCGAGAAGATCGTGGCGCTGCCCCTACGGGACGAGTCCACCCTAGCCCCCATCATCGACCAGGTCATGGCGGAGGAGCCCGGCGTTTATGTCAAATCCCTGGTTAAGCCCTATGGGGAGGAGGGCATCCGACTCTGGGTCAGCTCCCTAGGTGAGAACCGGGGCGAGATAGAGGAGAAGGTGGCGCGCGCCGTGGACCGCCTCGTAGAGCTCACCCGGGAGAAGCTGCCCAACGGATGACCCAACCCCATATATCCATGATAGTAGTCAAGTCTTCAGAGAGCTGTCCCACGTGAACGTAACGGAACTGGACGTACCGACCCAGGTAAAACGCATCCTAGCTGAAAGGGGCCTCGATGAGCTGTACCCTCCCCAGGCAGACGCCATAGAGACCGGAGTGCTAGACGGGAGAAACCTAGTCCTAGCGAGCCCAACGGCAAGCGGCAAGACCCTCATCGCTGAACTCTGCGCCTTGAAGCACATCCTAGAGCGACAGGGTAAGGTTCTATACCTGACGCCTCTCAGGGCATTGACATGGGAGAAGTACGAGGAGTTCCAAGCCTACACGGACCTAGTGAAGCCCAACGGCAGGAAGATCAGGGTAGGCGTCAGCACGGGGGACATGGACAACAGCAGCCCCTGGCTGGAGGCCTACGACATAGTCATCTGCACCAACGAGAAGTGCGACAGCCTCCTCCGCCACCGCAGCCCATGGATGACCGGCATAAGCCTCGTCGTCGCCGACGAGATACACCTAATAGGAAGCGACAGGGGGCCCACCCTAGAAGTGAGCCTCGCCAGGCTAAGGCAGATGAGCCCAGACATTCAGGTGCTGGCCCTCAGCGCCACCATAAGGAACGCCAGGGAGATAGCCGAGTGGCTGGATGCCGAGAGCGTCACCACAGAGTGGAGACCCGTGGAGCTACGCGAAGGAGTCTCGCTGGGAAACCACATCACCTTCAAGGACGGCTCAGTCAGAAGCATCGAGGGCTATCACCAACAGGACCACATAAACCTGGCACTCAACGCCATAACGGACGGGGGGCAGACACTAATCTTCGTCGAGAGCAGACGACGCGCGGCGGCCACAGCCCGCATGGCAGGGAACGCTCTGAAGAGGATGCTGTCCAAGCGCCAGGAAACAGAGCTCCAGAGGATAGCCGCAGACATATCCGTCCGCGGAGAGAAGACAAGGCTAACAGACGACCTCGCGGCCTGCGTGTCCAGAGGAGCAGCGTTCCACCACGCCGGCCTCAACAGAGAGCACAGAAGGATAATAGAGGACGCGTTCAAGTCGGGGCACATCAAGATACTCTCGGCCACGCCGACACTCGCAGCAGGCGTCAACCTTCCCGCCAGAACAGTCGTCATTGGTAACTACAGGAGGTTCGTCCCAGGGTACGGTATGCAACCCATAAAGGTGCTGGAGTATAAGCAGATGAGCGGCCGCGCCGGGAGGCCTCAGTACGACGACATCGGCGAGGCCCTGCTGATAGCGTCCTCCGAGGACGAGCAGGACTACCTTATATCCGACTACGTCCTCTCCGAGCCCGAGAGGATCGACAGCCGCCTAGCCATGGAGTCCGCGCTGCGGGGCCACACCCTCGCTGCCATCGCCTCAGAATACGCCCATACCGAAGGCGGGTTACTCGACTTCTTCGGCTCAACCTTCTACGGCTACAACTACCCCACGTCGGGCATCAAACTCATCATAGGCAACATCCTCCGCTACCTCCACAGGGAGGGTATGATAGAGTACAACCGTGACAGGCTCTACGCAACCGACTTCGGTCGCCGTGTAAGTGAGCTATACATCGATCCGCTGACCGCGGTCGTTATGAGGGACGGCCTCAAACGGGGCGCCCTCGACGTCACAGACTTCACCTGGCTCCACCTCGTATGCCATACACCGGACATGAGACCCATACTCAGGCCTAGACGCAACGACCTGGAAGCCGTGGAGACCTACTTCGAGGATCACAGGGACGAACTAGCTGTCCAAGTTGGCGAAGCATACGACTACATCGACTACGAGGACTTTCTCGGCGAAGTGAAGACCGCCATGGTCCTAGAGGCTTGGATAAAGGAGGTCTCCGAGAACGATCTCCTGGAGCGCTACAACGTGCAGCCAGGGGACAGGTACAGCGCCGTCACCAACGCAGAGTGGCTGCTGTACTCTGCCCACGAGCTCGCCGACATTCTCGTGATGCCGGAGCCCAGGCTGCACCTACGTAAGCTCAGGGACCGCGTTAAGCACGGGGTCTCCGATAAGCTGCTTCCCCTCGTCAGACTCAAGGGGATAGGCCGTGTCAGGGCCCAAGTGCTCTACAACTCGGGATTCACCAGTATAGCGAGACTGAAGAGGGCCGAGCTGAGACAGCTGACGGCTATACCTTTGATAGGCCCTAGGCTGGCAGTGACCATCAAGGAGCAGATCGGGGGCACCGTTGACCAGCAGGAGTGGGAGAGGCTCAAGACGACTGACACGGCGCAGAGTGCGTTGACAGCCTTCATCGAGGAGGAATACGAGGAGAATGAAGAAGAGAAGCTGGGCTAATTGTACTTAGCTTGCTGTACTTGGATTTCGGATGCCTCCTCTGCATCGGAGACTTTGATCTCATCTGAACTCTTTTCTTCATCCTCTGGATGCATCGGGATCTTGATGGTGAGCGATGTTCCTACGCCTTCCTCGGACTCCACGGTTATCTCCCCTCCGTGAGCCTCCACGATGCGTTTACTGACGGCGAGCCCGAGACCTGTGCCTTTCGCCTTGGTTGTGAACAGTGGCTGGAACAGCTTACTCATGTTCTCCCCAGAGATCCCGCTCCCTGTATCAGAGACCATTATGGTCGCCTCGTCGTCCGATGCTGTCCCCGTGACAGTCAGGGATCCTCCCTTAGGCATCGCCTGGATTCCGTTGGTCAACAGGTTGGTGAAAACCCTTTTTAATAAGTTGGCGTCAGCCCGGACGCTTCGCAGCCTCTCGTCAACCCTGACTGAGACATCGACGTTCTCTGGTACCTTCAGAGTCCCTACGACGTCGACCAATGTCTGCTCAAGATCCACGTCCTCATAGACTACGTTGATGTTCTTCGAGAAGTCCTGGAGATCGGAGACTATCTTGTTCATGTAGTTGGTCTGCTCCATGAGCTTCTCCTCGATATACTCTAGATCCTTTAGATTGGAGTCGTCTACACCGCTGTCCCTGAGGACACCGATCTTCTTACCCAGCCTCGAGCCCAGGAGATAGACTACCTGCAGTGGGTTTCGCAGGTCGTGGCCCACCATGGCTGAGGTCTCTCCGATGGTTGCCATCCTCTCCCTCTCCTTGAGGCGATGCTGGTACAGGTTAAGAGCATCAAGCATCTCGTCTATGTTCTCCGAGAGTATCGAGACCTCGTCGTTCCCAGGGATTGCTACTTTTGTCGTCGCTATCATGTGCGGATTTATCTCGCTTACCTCCTCGCTTAGCTTCACTATCCGTACAAGTATGAACCGATTCATGACGAATATAGACAGCAACGCGATCACAAACCCCGCCAAGACGCCTGAGCCTACAAAATATGCCAAGACGAGTAGTCCGTGAGAGTAGACATCTCTAGGCGAGTCGACCTTGAGGACTAGGACAGGCACTTCAAAGATGTCGTATAGGACGGAGTATCCAATTATGGTATCGTAGCCCTGCCTCTCTATTGATATATGGCTCCCGTTTAAAACCAAAGATATTGATTCATAGAGGTCAAGTGAATTGACATCGTTGACATCTATCACCTCCAGTGAGAGGAAAGTAGATCCCTTGAGTTTCTCGATCTCCAGGAAGTCAAGATACCTTGCACATATCAGCGTCCCGACTATTGGCCCACTCTCTTCGGTGGTAATTATAGGCCTTGATGACAAGAGAATCGGGCCATCTAGAGTCATCAATATCCCCGAGACCCAGTTGTCGGTTTCATTGTGATCCTTTAGGACGCCATGCTGCTCGATAGCTTCTCTTATTGACCCGGGAAAGGGAATGTTCTTCAGCTCCACGAGGTCGAAAGCCTTGCTGCAGATTATATCTCCCTCCTTGTTCAGGAAGGCCATGAAGTTTATTTCGTAGTCGATGAACGTTGAACTGAGCAGTAACTCGTTGATGAAGTGCTTCAAGCCGCTCTCTATGTAATAATACGTGTCGTCACGAGCCGCGAAGCTATGGGTGGTTTGATCGAGTTCTTCTATCCTGAGGTCAAGAGACTTTAGTCCCAGCTCGGTCTCTTTTTTAATATTAGAGTCCTCGATGTCGATGAAGCCCTTCATGAGGAAGGTGTTGGAGGCTATGATGAAGCACATGAAGATGAGGATGTAGCTCGCACTGAAGATTAGCACAAGTTTCTTCCTCAGCTTCACTTCTACTCACCCTTCATACTCCGTTTGAAAACCTTGACCAACCACCGCTTCGCTGATAGCCCTAAGCAGTATATGTTCTGGGATGGGCTTGACGAGGACTTCCCTGACTGCCTCACTTCCCGGGATCTCACCGTTCTTCAAGCTGTAGCCGGTTATGTAGATTATCTGGATAGACTCGTTAATTTTCCTAAACTTGTCTGCGATGACTCCGCCACTTATATCCGTTAACTTGTAGTCAAGTAGAACAAGATCGTATTTGTTTGTCTCTGCTTGTTTAAGCGCCTCCCCTCCGGTTGTGGCGGTGCTGACCGTGTATCCATTCTCCTCTAACAAGACTCTGAAAAAGTAGAGGATGTCTTCATCGTCATCCACGATCAGTATTGACGCTTTGCTCAATCGAATCTGGTTTTCCTGTTTTTATCAGTATAAAATGAATATGGAAAAGAAATAGCAGCATCGATTAAAATAAAGGCCTGTAAATCTCACCTATTTTTTAGACTATGGCTAATGCTTGAGGAACCGGCGTATATGTGTATGGGGGTTCTACTACGATTGATTTTATGGCGTCTATCAATGATTCAGGGTTTATGGGCTTCATGAAGAACCTATGGGCGTTTATACCTTTCCTGATGATGGTCTCCTCCGCGTCATTGTATCCGCTGATGAAAATGAGGTTAATGGAGTCATCAATACTATTCAGTTTCTCAGCCAGTTCGTCGCCTCTCATATTTGGGAGGATGTAATCCAGTATAGCTATCACGTATTTATTTTCCCGAGCCTTTTTTAAGGCCTCATCGGGGCTGTACGCATAATCTATCTTAAATCCTTCACATTCGAAGATGAATTTAAAGCAGTCAATGATATCGTCATCATCGTCTACAATCAATATATTACGATTATCATGTACCTTATTTACTCGACGTCCATTCCTGAAACAAATATCATCTTGATGCATATCTACCAATACATCAGATTCTTGTTTCATATCTGGCATTGTAATAAGAACGACATTAACTAGATATAATAAGAACATGTTGGAACATTTTGGAACACTTTACAGCCGATTTTTTGCTTCAATTAAAAAATCGCAGATTATCGATATTATTTTTATTGAAAATCACACTCTAATAATACAGCACAATTTAAACACCCATATTTGTAATTGATGGACGAAGGTAAACTAGTGACCGTTCAATGCTTTAGTTTCATGTGGCAGAAGATTGAGTGGAGAACATATTAAATTTATAAATCCATTTTAGGCTCAGAAGACGAAGACATATGCGGCGAGCAAAATCAGCATTGGTAATATTTACATTGATGTTACTGATGCTGCCTGTAATAACTTTGAATGCCGAATATTCACCAGTATCGCTTACTTTAACGACGTTCTCCGATGGAACAACTAAGGTTGAGTATTACACTGAGTCCGATCTTGACAGGCTGCGAATCGATGTTGAGCTATTCGGGCCGCCTTTCATCAACCTGGTGATCTACGATGAGGAGGGCAACCCACTCGGGTCATCGACAGACGGAGACAAAGTGACCGTGGACAGCATCGGCGCATCAGAGCTCCAATTCACATACCTTACATATAATCTAACGTTCCGCAAAGGCACAATATGGTCGGTAAACGTCACTTCTCCGGTAGAGACGACAATAATACTTCCAAAGGGAGCCGCCTTCTTCGATATGAGTAGTATCCCTATACATCTAGGCGCAGTCGGTGAAAAACAGTACTTCCAGTTCGAACCTGGAGATATATTCGTATACTATATCTTAGGTTTACCCAGACTGGACGAGGAGGCAGAGAACTCCATCATGCAAGCCGAAACGTATATTTCTGCGAAGGAGATTGACGGTTATAATTTAACTGGGGCCAGGGAGCTACTGAGCCAAGCTCAAGACTTGTTTTACCAAGGGCAATATCTCGAGGCGAAGAATAACGCGGACGATGTGCTTGGAATTGCTATAAGCATCATAGAGATCGCCGATATAGCGTCAATGGAGATGGAAAAGGCACAGAAAGCCATATTGGACGCCGAAATGGAGGGTAGGACAGAGGGTCTTAGCGAATCAAAACTAGATCTAAATACAAGCCTGGAGTATTTTAGTGATGGTAGGTATCGGCAAGCAGTGACAGCCGCTCAACATGCATACGAGCTAGCAGTCTCAGCAAAAGAGCCCAACGAGTTCTCGATACCGTATATTGGCATCATAGTTTTAGTAGTAATCTCAGCCATCGGAGTCTATTTAAAAATAAGATAATCTTACTCATGAAACACTGAAAACATCCCAGTATATATTATAGATACAGATTTGAAATATATATCCAATATACGATTTTTTATAAATTTATGCCTATATATCATCATTATTTACGTCGAAAACAAAGCATAAATACTAGTAATATTATATTATTGTCATAATAGGTGCATTATATTGGATAGATCGTTCCAGATCGTTCCACAGTGTTCTTCTAATACCAGAAAAGTATCAAAATGTACAGGTGCAGCGATAATGAGAACTAAGCTATTAGCCATGGTTCTATTAATGCTCCTAGTAGCTGCACCGTTTGCCCAAGTTGCGTATGCCGAAACAGACGGGATGAAATCCTTTACCTTCTTGAACTAGAGCTCCCGCCAGACATCATGGACAAACTACAGGAAGCACTGTATGCTATGGATGAGGCCGAGAAGATGGAGGACACTAAGGAGGTTACGGAACGGTACTTGTACGCTTTGAAACTGTTCAGGATCACTTGGCAGAAATACCTTAGCTACAGCCCAGAGGCGGCTAAGGAAAGCTTCGAGGAAATAGATGAAAATGACAAACCTTCTCCCGAGGAAACTGAGCCTCCAGGGAATCTTGAGGGAGAAATTAAAGTCGCTAAGGAAAAACGCTTGGTTAAGATCCAGGAAAAGTATCAAGAGAAGATCGCCACAATTAGTGAATACATCAACGAGTTGAAAGACTGCCTGTCTGAAGATGACTCAAAGATTGTAGAGAAGGCTATAGAGAACGAAGAAAAGAAACTTGAAAACATCATGGAAAAAATCAGAAAAGGTGATTACGATGACGCAATCGACGAACTAATTGTAACAGAGTTCGAGATAGAAGACGATGTTGACGAAATGGGGGACAAAGAAGCAGCAAAGGTGCTGAAGACGATCGAGAGACTTCGGTACCAAATTCAGAAGACATTAGAGCAGAAGCATAAAAAGGCTGAAATGGGAGATGACACTTCTGAGGAAGACGACACAATAGAAAAGTTAAACAAAGAACTCGATAAACTAAAGCAAGAGTTCAAGGACGAGGCTGAGAACTCGAAGAAGCCAGACAATAAAGAAAAGAAGGATAAAGAAGATAAAGTTAAGAAAAACTCAGTAGAACCCCCAGCAGACCCCTAGCAGAATCCCCAGCAGAAGAAGAGCCTACTTAAGAAGATGACGAAGACCAGGGCTAAGAGAAGAAAAATATATAAAGAAAAATTTTTTTTAACATCCACAAATAGATAGTAGAACACTTTAGATTTTAAGCATCATACACCACATTAGTTTTATATAACAATTACAATTAGTTTAATGTTATGGTTTCCGAAGACAACCCCGGCTACATACTTAGAGTTAGCACAGACGACTGGGTCGAACAGATTTTTGAGATAAAGAAATACTATCCAGGGATCATGAGAAACTGGAAACGGGGCACACCCATCCTCCTAGCAAGGAAGACCGAGGCCGGCGACAGCTTCCTAGGATACGGCATCACAGACAAAGTTGAGATGCTGTGGGAGATGAGCCCAGAGGAAGAGAACTACTGCAGGGAGAACAACTGGAGGTGCGCCCTCACATTCAAACCCCTGATACGCTTCAAGAACCCTTACCCCATAAAAGAAACGTTTCTTGCAGAAGACAAACGCAAGGGCAGCTTACTACACGGAGCTATGCTCATGGAGGGACAGGTAGACGAGATACTCGAGCAGGCGGAGGACTACCAGGAATAACAACAAAGATATTCATCGATCATGAAAGACCCTGCAATGGGATATATTGCGGCGATAATAGGCAGAAAGGGGCAAGACGTAACCAACCACCTTAAAAAAATGCTAGGAGCCACCGGAGGCCCCGAGCCTCCTCTGTATAGCGTTGCCTCCCCAGAGACGGGTGAGTTCTTCGACAGGTCCCTCAAAGCTATGCCATACATGGGTTCATCGCTGATAGCATACAGGTCATCAACCATTACAGCTTTTCCACAGCAGCCACTCCTACAGCAATCCGGAGTCTTGGTTTTCGATGGCATTATATTCAGCACAGTTGGGCCGGACGCCATCCATGTGGCTGAATTGTTAAAAAACGAGGTCACTAAGGGGATGCGGAAGCTGGTATCAGAGGTGGACGGCTCATTCTCAGCTGTCGCGATAGACGGTGAGAGCGTTTTCTTGGTGAGAGACGCCGTGGGGGCAGTCCCAATATATCATGGAGTCAACGACGAGCTCCTGGCCGCCGCCTCAAACATGAAGGCGTTGATGGATATAGGTATAAAGCCTTCTCCCATTATACCAGGGACCCTGATGGAGCTTTCGAAAGAAGGCTACAAGACTATAGAAGTGAAGAGGATTACGCAGCCGCAGCAGCAAGAGCAGCCTGAAAACCAGTGTATTGAGACACTCCATGAACTTCTCACTGAAGTATCAGAGAACATAGTGAGGAAGACACGAGGAGGGGCCGTCGCCTTCTCCGGTGGTATCGATAGCACCCTGACCGCCCACTACCTGAAAGAGGCTGGCGGCGATCTAGACCTCGTCTGCGTGGGCGTCGGAGACCAACGGGAATACAGGGAGGCGAGAAGAGCAGCTGAAGCCCTAAGCCTTGATGTGAACATACATCCCTTCACTAAGGACGAACTCGAGAATAGACTCGACGAGATAATACTTAGTGTAGAGGACCCGAACCCCATGAAGATAGGCGTAGCTGCGCCCCTGTACTTCGCCGCACAACAAGCTATAGAGGATGGACACACTACCATCTTCTCGGGTAACGGCAGCGACGAGCTCTTCGGCGGCTACCACAAATACATGAAGCATTGGCTTACGGAAGGAGAAATGGTGAGGGACACCATCTACAGGGACGTGGTGGAGTCATGGAGAAACAACTACGACAGGGAAGCCAAGGTCTGCAAGAACCTAGGCGCCAGGCTCGTACTGCCCTTCGCGGACGCCAGAATAATCAGGTTCGGGTTGGGAGTGCCGACCAAGTACAAGCTCCCGCCTCACATCGAGGAACCGAGGAAGATCATCCTCAGGAGGCTGGCTGAAAACCTCGGATTCCCGGCGGAGGTTAGCAACAGACCGAAGAAGGCGGCCCAGTACTCCACGGGGGTCCATAAGGCCTTGAGTAGAATAGCAAAAAGCAAAGGCGAGAGTCTCTCCGAGTTCCTGAGAAGAAGACACAAGGAGCTGTTCAGCATTGGACCACAAGGTTAGCGCCCTAATAGACATACTTACCAAGGCTTACCCGAAGCTTCTGGATGCGCCGTTGAGACAAGACCCGTTTCGCACACTCGTGGGATGCATCCTTTCCCAGCGCACAAGAGATAGCAACTCTGAGAGGGCTGCGGAGACGCTCTTCTCACGAGCCTCGACACCTAGCGACATCTTAGGGCTGAGCCGTGAGGAACTCCATGATCTCATACGCTGCTCTGGCTTCTACCGTCAGAAAGCTGAGCATATCAGGGGTACCTGCAGAGCGTTGATGGAGCGTCATGACGGGGAGGTGCCAAGGGACAGGGAAACGCTCGTAACTCTCCCAGGGGTAGGCCCAAAGACAGCAGACATTGTGCTGACACACGGTTTCGGAGAGGTAGCAATACCGGTTGACGTTCATGTCTCTAGGGTCTCCAGAAGGCTTGGGCTGACGCCAATGAACGCCAGCCAAGAGGAGATCCAGAGTATATTGCACATGCTCATACCGCGGGACAAGTACTTGTTCTACGATCGCTCAGTTGTTTGTTTAGGAAAAGAACATTGCAGGAAGACAAAACCCCTGTGCGGCGTATGCCCGCTCAGGGATTATTGCGATTACCGGAAACGCCTAGCACAGGGTTATGATGCCTTTAGCTAGGTCGTCGCAGAACTCTGCGAGATGGTCGAACTCGTATCCTATGATCTCCTCTATCTGGGGCGTCAACGTCTTGAGCTCCACGTTTTGCTCTGGGATTATTTGAGCCGAGACCACGGTGGGATCGTTTATGGGTCGCCCGATCCTGCTAAGAAGCCATACATATGTCTCCCGTACGTCGGGCACATCGGCTATGATCCTATCGGCTATCCTGTAGCACAGCGCATTGTATATCTTGCCCACGTGGCTCACAGGGTTCTTGCCGGCGGCGGCCTCACTGCTCATGGGCCTGTTCAGTGGAATAACGCCGACGACGTTGTTCCCACGCCCAACTTGGCCGCTATCCCCCGCCTCCGCGCTTGTCCCCGTGACGGTTAGGTAGAGGCCGTCGATGCCGCGCCCCCTGACGTCCAGAGCGTTGAGGTCGATGGTCACTTCGTCGAAGACGTGTCTATCGTGGATGAAATCGGTGACAGTGTCATATATCTCGGTCCGTCTCTTGAAGTAGTCGTCCTCGCCTTCGATGAACCGGTCTACGAAGGCCATGGCGACGGTTATGTTCAAGTCGTTTTTCTTTCGGAGCCCCATGAGCTTGATGTCCTCCCCGGACTCGGGGTAGCTTCTCTTGAACTCCTTCGAGTTCAGGTGGTTCTCCAGCTCCATGATGATCTTCTCGGTCCTTGTAAACGGGGCGTATCCTACGGCCGCCGAGGTATCGTTGGCGCCGAGGAACTCCCCCTTTCTCTCGAAGATGTCTGCCAGCGCGATAGACCCTGGTTTGATCTGGCTCTGGTATCTCACGTGCTTCTCGGGGTCCACGAAGCGTAGTTTCTCTCTCAGCCAGTCCTTGGCGCTTCTTTTGGCGATCTCTTCAACCGGTATCTCCTCATCTCCGACCTTGAATGTGGCTCTATCCCCAAAGACAAAGAGCATGGGCTCAACTACCTCGCCTCCTCCGAAAGACGGGATAGATACCCCCGCAGCCAGGAGGCTCTTGTCCACGTTGTGGTGTAGGACCAAGTCGAACTTCTTCATGTACTCCTTGGAAAGCTCTATCGAGATCTGGTTCATGACCGAGTCACACATGGTGTCTGGGTGCCCCAGTCCCTTCCTCTCACATATCTCCAGGGGCTGATCCTCCAAGGCTATTCGGCCTAAACTGTTTACAAATACATTTTTCAAATTATTCACCTAATTTGATCAACTTTGTTGAAGAAGATATTGTCTTCAAATTTATAACGATTTTTATAATTATTAAGGTGTTATGTAAAAAGGGATTTATTATGTGAGGAAATAAAATGACTAAATAGCATAATAATATTATTTTTGGAATATCATTTATCCGTTGCTCAAGCTCAAAGGAATAAAATACGCATAAAACCTAGTTACGTGTGCTATAAAGAAACCGAAGGCTAGATGCAACACGGATGAGACCTCCCTGTCTGAGTTTCACATCGAAAAATAAAGAACGCCGATAAACTAGGATCTATATAGGAATAACGTGCATAACTTATTCTTATCATTTAGAGGGGAAAAGAATAATAACGGTACAACCTGCTATGTATGACTGAGGATAGATATGGACGATAAAAGCCTCGGCTACACAATCATGGTTGCCACGATCGTCGTAATGTTAGTTTACTTCGTGTGGGCGTTTCCCGGGCTCTTTGGGACATTGTTCGCCTGGCTTGGGCCATACAGTGAGTGGGCGTTTAAGCTGCCCGTGATTGCCGCCGTGTACATGATACTGTTCATCATACTATGGATCGGTTATACTATGGCTACTACGCCTCCACCTGTGCCCCTAGATACGCCTCTGGATCTGGACAACGAGTTCAATCTGGATGACGAAGAAGAGGAAGAGGACGAAGAGTAGCGCCTTTATATTAAATACAGATCAACGATCTTGAACATTTTTGTTAATTATAGTTAACTCAGTGTCGCAATATTACAATAATTAATATAAGGTTATATACAGATCCGTTTTAAAAATAGATTAAAAAGAGGCATTAATGTAGAGTTTATTGATATTTATATGTTAAAAAACTGTGCACAACCCATAGACACCCATCTATCAATCATATAGGCGGGTAGCCCATTTTGAAAACGGCGTGGCTAGATGATCAACCATTACTATGGCTCATCCCAGCTTCAGCGGTTTCATTTTTCACATTGATTGGATTAGTTAACCTGTTCCTGAAAATACTGCCAGCGAGACTAGCAACCTTATTGATGCTGCTGTGTTCCGCCTTGATTGGAACCACGATATCAGCCTATATTACCGAGCTCAACAGAGGCAGAGAGAAGATAGTTGAATACACGATGTGGGCTACCCTCATAATCGGCGCAATGATCTTCTACATAACAGAAGGATTTCTCAGGGGTACCCTAAGTTTTGGGATACAGTCCGCCCAGATGCCTTTGATAGGAAACACGTTGTCAGCTCTCACGCTAACCATAGTGCCTGCACTGGTGACTGGCTCCATCTGTGGAGGAGTGGCATGCCTCATACCTGAGATAGTTGAAGAACAATCTCCGCCTCAGCCCAAGGCGCTCCCCAAGATAACCCCTGATAAGTGGCCCGGCTACGAGAAGCAATGCTTCAAGTGTGGGCACGTCATGCCGTTTGACTCGATCTACTGCTCTTTCTGTGGGGCGACGTTGAGGCGAGCAAGGGCGCCTGAGGTAAAATTCTGTAGGTACTGTGGGAACAGGATACACTTCATCGGCGAGTTCTGCCCGGACTGTGGCAGGGAGATAAATCTGATCTCGAAACCCAAGGTCTTCGTCTCTGAGTGACTAGTGGACCACCATATCGACGCGCACCTTGTAGACGCGGGGGCTGTAAAGCGATACCTTTACGCCTCCGACGAATTCAGCTCGCCTCCCCATCTCGGCGGCTGCCTCGACAACGAAACTTTGGGCCTCACCGTAAAGATCGTCTTCAGGCGCCCAATGATAGAAGTGAAGCACTCCACCGGGCTTAACCATAGATACAGCTACGTCCAAGAACATGTGGGCACCCTTGGGCAGAGGCATCAGGACGCGGTCAAAAAACTTATTCAGAGAGGGACAGACATCGCGGACATCTCCTAAAATGGGCTTAACGCGATCAGCCACCTTGTTAAGCTTGACGTTCTCGATTGCGTACCCATGGGCCTCAGGATTAATCTCTATTGCCGTGATCGTGACGTCGGGATGTCTCTTGGCGATACAGACGGCGATAGGTGAGACTCCACTGAACATGACCAAGACGTCTTCGCCTGGTCGTACCATCTCCGCGAGACGCTCCCTCTCCGTGCTTTCCCTTGTCGAGAAATACGTTACTTGAGGATCAAGCTTGAAACTACAGCCAGACTCCTTGTGGATCACTTCGGTGTCAAGGTCTCCAGCGATAAGCCGCAGCGACCTTAGCCGGTACTCGCCTTCACGCTCCGAGTCTTTGCATAGAACGCTCTTGATGTTCTTGTGGACAGCCTGTATGGCTACCGCTATCTCTTTTTCATATGAGGTAAGCACGTCTGGGACCTCAATAATGGCTACTGCCCCGCTTCTCGAGCCCAATATATCGAATGAGCTGGGCACACTTTTCAGAAGATCCTCTGGAACCGTTTCCTTGAGATGTTGTCTAATGGTTTTCCTCAAGCCTTCTCAGCTTCAAACTAGAAGATAGACCTCTCGCCTACCTTTCTAGCTAGTTTTCCTCTTGGCTTTATCTCGTCTTTGAAAACATCCTCTGGCCTCAGATCGTCCTTCGTCCTACGTTTAATTGTCAGACCGCATACGCCGTTATCTAGCAGTTGGCGTTTAACGCATACGGCGTATGTACAGCCCTTCGGATCGCATGGTTCGCTGGTCCAGTTACACCAAGAGGTTTTGCCTCGGAACGTCAAGGCTCTTTTAGTGCACTTGAAGTCCCTGCATTTTGAATAACACAGATTTGATTCTGACAAAATGCTAAACTCCCTAAAATTTTCTACTGGCTCTTGTTATCGTACCTGCCAGTTCAATTTAAACTTTATTGAAATCCCCTCAATGTTACATCGTTTAGACAGCAACATATAAGTCAAATATTGTCTGTTTCTGCTAAAAATCTTAAAAAAACGTTTTAGATTATAGTTTTTCGTTTTCATATAAACTTGATTGGTGAACCAGAAACCTTTATAGTTTATATAAGTTGGGAACAGCCAGCCGAGAATGAATAGGATGAATCTTTGGTGATGAATAGGGGAAGAATACTTGTCGTAGACGACGACGATATGATACTCGAATCCCTGGTAAGCATACTCGAGAGCGAGGGTTACATCGCATCCACCGCAAGGACCGGCGAAGAGGCAATCGCCAAGACGGAGAAAGAGTTCTTCAACGCAATCCTGATAGACATTCATCTTCCCGAAATGACTGGTATTGAGGTTCTCTCACAGATAAAGGAGACCACTCCTAAGATGAAGAAGCTCATACTAACGGGCTTCCCGGAAACCCATACTGCTATTGATGCCGTGAACAAGAAGGCCGATGCATATCTGGTTAAACCTTTTGATCCTGAGATTTTACTGAACCTCATAGAGCAGAACCTTAAGCAACAGGAAGAGGAGCTGAAGTACACCCAGGAAAAGGTGCTAGAGTACATAAAGACAAGAGTTAGGCATCTGGATGAAGTCGAGAACGCTGAAATCAAAGGTGCCATCTGATGGCTGCTAAGATGATTCAATTTGAGCAAGACATCGCCCACGAACATGATAACAGAAGAGATGAGTTCAACGACAAGCTCGTTGAGTCTATAGAGGAGGTGTTGAACTTCAGTAAGGTTGTGCTGAACCTCCTTGAGTTGGACACCGCCTTCAAGAGAGGAGAGATCGTGAAGAACCCAGGGCTGTTCTCGAGTGGACTGGAGGATCTATTCGGTGACAGCGCCAGCGGCATCGAGGAGCTCATCGTTGAGAGATTCTACTCGAAATTAAAACTGAAGTTTGTAAGAAGCAGGAAGAAGACTTTTACTGAGTATGTTAATGAAGCCTTAAATTCATATATATAGTTGTAATTTGATATGTGACTTTATTTTATGAATATATTTTTCGATACGGTTATTATGTATCTTTTTGATGAAACGTATGAGAATATTTTTATATTGTATATTTAATAGAACCAAATATGAGTTAATAGAAGCCGTAGTAATGTGCTTCTATTTAATAAGATGAAGGAATGTCAATTGCCCCAGAAGACAGGTACACCCAAAACCGTACTCTTAGCGACGAGAGTCACGCCCAGGATCCGAGACATTGTTGTTCAGATGGCTCACCGGGAAGGCTTAAATGTATCGGAGTGGCTTCGTAACCTCATCATCAGTGAGCTTAAGAGAAACGAAGTGTTACCCAGTGTTTTACGTTCTCCCGACTTCAAGCTGGAGTTAGACGAGGATGAGTGAACGCATATCGACAGGAAACGAGCAGCTTGATGTCCTTCTCGACGGCGGGTTTCTCCGCAACAGCATGATACTTCTCGCCGGAAACCCTGGGGCAGGCAAGACGATTCTTTCCTCTAACTTTATTTACTCGGGGGCGATCGTGGACGAGGAGCCAGGGGTCTACGCTTGTTTCGCGGAGACGAGGAGACGCCTCATCCAGGACATGAAGAAGTTCGGTATCGACTTCGAGC
>WOR8_10003034_pt1 | contig 16449 bp, 12 predicted proteins | sample DeeMarSeWOR38_10_FD_19890 | JGI IMG/M metagenome (IMG submission 19890) | reverse complement strand
CACAACATTCACATAATCAGCAACCGTAATATTCTGGCAGTGGCGCTTTAGAGATATTAAAACATCGATTCGCTAAAGGCGAAATAACTAGAGAACAATTCTTACAGATGAAAGAAGAACTATGGTAAAAATACCGAAAGCTGCAATTTATTAGTAATCTTTTCTTTTTTTTAGGAACGATTCTGATTATGGTTTGGATTTACGCGCGCGCATGTTTATGGATACAACCCAATGTAAAACAGTGTAATACATTTAACAAAAATAGTATATATTGGACTTTAATTTAATTTAAAGGGAGTCTGTAGATGATAATATGTCTCATAAATCTGATAACAAAGAAGTCGATAGTGAAATAGAAGCAAAAAATAAAACTAAAGTAGTAGAGCTCGAGGCTTCTCTAAATGAGAAAACAAAACTTCAGGAGAAATATCTTAACCAACTCAAATATGCTCGAGCTGATCTTGAAAACCTTCAGAAAAATGTGCAAAAGTACGTCGATGAAAGAGTAACCAAAGAAAAAATGAAACTAATCCAACAAATATTAACAATCGCTGAGGAGACCGACATCGTGTTAAACGAAGCAAAAAAAACCAAAAATTCCATTCTCATCGAAGGGATGGAAATGATAAGAAAAAAATTGTGGAAAGTAATCAGTTGTGAAGGTCTCTGTCCAATAGAATCCATAGGAAAACCCTTCGATCCCAACGTTCACGAAGCGATCCAAAAAATTGAAACATGTGATTACCCTGAAGGCATGATTGTAGAAGAAATTAAAAAAGGGTACCTATTAAATGGAAAGGTCTTTAGACCCTGCTTAGTCAAAGTAGCATGTTCATCCAGACCCACATCAAGTTGAAAAATGTGATGAAAAATGAGTAAAGAAAAAGTTGAAAGAATTTTAGGGATCGATCTCGGAACAACAAATTCAGCAGCAGCCGTGATTATTGGAGGTAAACCTACAATAATTCCTAGTGCCGAAGGAGCAACAGTATCAGGAAAGATGTTTCCATCTGTAGTAGCTTTTACTAAAGAAGGACAATTGCTTGTAGGTGAACCTGCCCGAAGACAAGCAATTACCAACCCGGAAGGAACTATACGTGAAATTAAACGAAAAATGGGTACAGACTATAAAGCCAATATTTTCGGAAAAGAATACACACCCCAACAAATATCGGCATTAATTCTCCAGAAAATATTACGCGATTCTGAAGCCTATCTAGGAGAAAAAATCACAAAAGCAGTGATTACGGTTCCCGCACACTTCAACGATAATCAGCGTCAAGCAACAATAGACGCTGGAGAGATTGCAGGATTAAAAGTAACGAGAATTGTAAATGAACCAACTGCGGCAGCCTTAGCCTATGGATTGGATAAAGCTGAAAAAGAAATGAAAATTCTGGTCTTCAGCTTTGGTGGAGGAACTAACGACACTACAATTATGGACTTTGGTGGTGGAGTATTTGAAGTTCTAGCCACAAGTGGAGATACAAAAACAGGCGGAGCAGATCTTGACCAAGCTGTTATGGATTATCTTATTTCAGAATTTAAACGTGAAACTGGAATCGATCTCAAGAAAGATTCAAAAGCTTTGGCACGATTGAAGGACGCAGCTGAAACAGCTAAGATAGAATTATCTAATCTTATAACTACAGATGTAGATCTTCCATACATAACTTCAGATTCAACAGGTCCAAAAAACCTTCATGTAACCCTGACAAGAGCAAAACTTGAACAATTAACCAGACCTATAGTAGAGAAAATTAGAGAGCCAATACTTAGAACACTGTCTGAAACAAAATTGACCCAAGTACAAATCGACAAAATAATCCTTATGGGTGGACAAACAAAAATGCCACTTGTTCAACAATTTATCGAAGATATAATCGGTAAAAAACCTGAAAGAGGAATAGACCCGATGGAATGTGTTGCAATCGGTGCAGCAATCCAAGGTGGAGTCCTTACAGGAGAAATTTCAGATATAGTGCTTCTCGATGTAACTCCTCTTTCCCTGGGGATAGAAACTCTAGGTGGTGTCTTTACAAAAGTTATTGAAAGAAACACAACAATACCTGTTAAACAGAGCCAAACCTTTTCGACCGCAGCTGATTCCCAAACAGCGGTTACTGTACATGTACTCCAAGGGGAACGAAGCATGGCTAAAGATAACATTAGTTTAGGTCAATTTAACTTAACTGGCATTCCTCCAGCACCTAGAGGCGTACCACAAATTGATGTGACATTTGACATTAACGCTGATGGAGTCTTGAATGTATCTGCAAAAGATCAAGGAACTGGCAATCAGATGGGAATCAAAATCACTGCTTCGACTAAACTAAGTCAAAATGAAAAAGATCGAATGATTAAAGAGGCAGAACAGTTTGCGGAACAAGATAAACGCATTAAAAAGGAAGCTGAAGTCCGAAACACTGCCGATTCTCTGATTTATACAACTGAGAAAACCTTGAACGAGAACGCGGACAAAATACCTGCTGACCAAAAAACAGCGATTCAAGATGCGATTCAGGGATTGAAAGACACATTAAAAGCAGGTGGTTTAGCTGAAATAACCGCCAAGGTTGAACAGCTAAAGAATCTCGCCCAAAAAGCAGGGGAAGCAATCTATCAGCAAGCTGCATCTCAAAAAGCTCAACAACAAGCTAGCCAAGAAACGCCATCCTCTGAGGGAGAACAACCGGGAAAGAAGACTGTTGATGCTGAGTACAAAGTTATGGACGAGTAAGAAATATCCTCTTACTTTTTCCATCTGCGATCACTTTTTCCGGTGATTTCTTAATTTGACGAGCAAGCTAGATTATTATGATGCACTAGGGGTCAGTAAGAATGCATCTCAAAAAGAAATTAAACGTGCATTTAGAAAGCTTGCTTTCAAATACCATCCAGATAGAAGTAAGTTACCCGACGCTGAAGAGAAATTCAAGGAAGCTTCAGAAGCTTATGCTATACTATCTGACCCAGAAAAGAGGCGCAAGTACGATTCTGCAGGCTTAGAAGGAATTAACACTCAATATAACCAAGAAGACATTTACAACCGCCAGAACTTTCAAGATATCTTTTCAGAATTTGGTTTTAATGGTAACGATCTCTTCAATCGAATTTTCGGGGGAGGTTTCACCTCTGGTCGAGGTCAACCTGAGCGGCGTAGGGGTCGCAACTTAGAAGCCCAAATGGAGGTCACGTTAGATCAGGCTGCATTTGGAACTAGTCTTGAAGTCAATTTACCTAGAATGAAGAAATGCAGCAAATGCGGTGGTTCAGGAGTCGAGCCCGGGAGTAATTTGGTGACTTGTCCAAAATGTCGTGGCTCAGGAACAATTGCGTCTAGAATAAGATCTAACATAAATTTTGGACAGGTAATAACGTCTTGCGATCAATGCAATGGAAGTGGAAAAGTAGCTCAGAAGAAGTGCAAAACATGCAGAGGTAATGGCCTGGAAGAAAAGACAGCACGAATTCAGGTTAAAGTACCCGCCGGCATTGATGATGGCGATCGTCTAGTACTTCGAGGGCAAGGTGAATCTGGTCCGTATAATGGTCCACCAGGGGATTTCTACGTAACAATAAGAATAAAACCCCACCCTTATCTAAAAAGGAAAGGATTAGATATTATTTATGCTGTTACTATCAATTTTGCTCAAGCTGCATTAGGTTCTGAAATAGAAGTACCAACCCTGTCTCGCAAAACATTAGTTAAAGTGCCACCTGGGACGCAAAATGGCACTGCATTACGACTTAGAGGCGAAGGAATAAAAGGTAGTCATGGCACAGGAGACGAATTAGTCAATATAACCGTGCAAACTCCTACGAAACTAACACCGCAAGAAAGAAAGTTGATCGAGGAACTTTCCAAAGAGTTCGAGAGAGACAAACTCAAACGCCAATAGTTCGTGAATAAATAAAGGAAGATGTCCAAATACCTGAAAAAAGGCTGCCCGTTTATCATTTGAAAATTAAACTTGAAAAGGAGTATTTTTGTGTTTTAAGTTATTACCTATTTAGCCATTTGTCTCTCCATCTGCCAAAGTAAATAACTGAGACAGCTAATACAAAGACCAAAGCAATGCGTGCGCGCATGACACTGTGTTACAATGTATACCCAAATTATAATTGATTTAATAATCAAAATAATAATTAGACATAGATTTTGACCTTATATTACCACGAGTCGAAAGTTAGATTGTGTATGAACTGAGAAAACAAAATAGTCTAACATCTTCAACTCAATTAGTTGATTTGAAAAAAACAAGACAAACCCTACAAGAAATAAATAAGAACCTAGATAAGATAGTTGATTCAATGGAATTTTATCTACATACTAAAACATAGTACTGATCATTGATAGATTAAGCCGGTAATTTATTTCAAATGAATTAAGGCTGATTATACCCTCTTAGTTTTTTGTAGTGTTTTTAAAGAAATCGGTGTGTTCATGCAAAAAGTGGGAGTACTGTTCAGTTGTTGTAAGTGATCTGAAAGCTCTTGCAACCACTTCAGTTAATGCTGGATGTATATGCATGGCTTCATTTAATGGTTGAACGCTTTGGTTATCGGTGTACATCAAATTTATTATTTCTTGAATAAGAACAGAGGCTTGAGGTCCGATAATATGAGCTCCAAGAATTTTTCCTGTTTCTCTTTCCACTATTACTTTAACAAACTCATCTTTCAGTTTCATAGCTTCACCTTTGGCGGTATCGATGAATTTATAAAAACCAATTAGAATTTTGTTCTTTCCATATTTTTTGACAGCTTCACTTTCTTTTAAGCCAACGCTAGCTATTTCAGGTTCAGTAAATACTGCATGGGGGATTGCTCGATAATTGATTTCGGTTTTACTTTTTAGTATAGCATTGTTGTAGACTATTTGTGCTTCGTAATTAGCAACATGTTTGAAGAGGTATTTTCCATTAGCGTCACCACATGCGTAAATATTGGGTTGGGATGTTTCCAAATATTCATTTACTTCAATGAAACCTTTTTTGTCTGTTTTTATTCCGGCTTTTTCTGGATGGAGAATATCAGAATTGGATGATCTTCCGGTTGCTATGAGTATTTCTTCAACAATGATCGATTTTTCTTGGTTATTGTTTCTGTTTGTCATGATTATTTTTTTGCCTTGCTTTGTTGGTTCTACTTTTTTAACTTCGTGATTTGTTAATATGGTCAGATATTGTCGCAATTCTCTAAGTGCTAAGGCAGATATTTCGGGTTCTTCTTCTGGGATAAACTGAGGGTTTCTTCCAATAATGGTAACCTTTGATCCCATTGCAGAAAGAAAGTGTCCAAATTCAGCTGCAATATATCCTCCTCCAACGATCCCTATGCTCTTTGGGAGTTTAGTTATTTGGAGTAGTGTAGTGCTTGTTAGATAACCCGTTTCATTTAATCCTTCAATTATAGGAATGGCTGTTTTTGATCCTGTTCCAAGAATTATTAATTTTGAGGTTATGGTTTCTTCTCCAACTTTAAGAATATATGCAGATGTGAATTCTGCAGGTTTAACATAATAATCTACATTTTTTGTGTTGGATAATCCCTTTCTGATCATATCAATATCATGGTTGATTATTGATTGCATTTGTTTCATTATGGCTGGGAAATCTATCTTTTTGATTTCAACATGAATTCCAAATTCTATACTTTTTTGGATTGTTCTGACTACATCCGCTGGATATATTAGCAATTTAGATGGAATGCAACCTCTGGTTAGACAAATTCCTCCTGGTTGATCTTTGTCTATTACTGCAATCTTTAATTGTGGATTTTCTTGTAATGCTGCAGACGCAATTTCCATTGCTGAACCTGTTCCAATAACAATTAAGTCATATTTCTTCATATTTTAACCTAAATCTCCGTAATTAGCGCGACTAATATTATAACTAAAATAACGATAATTGAACATTTAACCCTTTAAAATAAGATGATTTTTAGGAATTTTTTGGGAATTAAATCCCTGAATATAGTATATTAGAGTCGGTTTCATTTTCCGTTTAGACTACAAATTGCTGGTTAGGTGACAAGGTTTAGGTAAACGGTGAAAAATTCATATGTCTTCAATAAATGGAGAAAAAAGTGGCCTCCTCGTATTCATTACATTGTCTGTTCTTTACTTTTTCTCTATATTTCATAGAGTTGGAACCGCATCTATTGCAACTAATTTAGCTATTGATTTCAACACAGATAACTCAGTCCTCGGATTGATGTCCGGAATGTACTTCTATTCCTATGCAGCAGCACAAATACCTGCAGGAATCATGCTCGACAAAATAGGCACACGAAAAACATTACTCATATTAGGCTTAGTGGCTTCTTGTGGTAACTTAATATTTTCATTGAGCCCAAATGTCACGATTCTCGCCTTAGGTCGAGGGCTTATTGGCTTTGGAGTTGGAGGCTTCTATGTTTCTGCACTTAGAGCATTAGCTGTTGATTATAATCCCAAAAAATATGCAACCTTAACTGGTGTGTTGACATCTTTAGGAAACATCGGTGGGATAGCTGCTTCGTCACCTTTAGCGCTTCTTACCTTGGCTCTTAACTGGAGAGAAGCATTTTTGGTCATCTTCATATTAATGTTCATTTTTGTTATAGTTGCCTGGTTTGTCATTAAGGACAACGAAGATAATTCATTTAAAATAAAGAGAAGTATTAGAGATGATTTTGGAAAAATATTTTCGAACACTCAGCTACTAAAAATTATTCTGGTTCCGTTTTTTGTATACGGATGTTTTGTAAGCTTTCAAGGACTCTGGGCTGGTCCTTTTCTGATGAATGTTTATGGAATGAGTAAGGCTACTGCGAGTCTTTTTTTCATGTTCATTAGCATCGGTTTTGTTTTTGCATTTCCATTGGCAGGTATCATTTCAGATAAGATAAAAAGAAAAAAACCAGTTCTTTTGATGGGTATTATTCTCAGTTTGCTTTTTTGGTTGGTGATGGCAATCTTTGGAGGCGCTCTCAGTAGTTCCCAACTTTTGGCATTACTCATCTTTCTGGGTTTTTCTTATGGAATTACCTGCATTTTTCTAACTATTCCTGCAACTTTGTTTCCTCTAGAAATCTCTGGTTCAGCTATTGCGAGCCTTAACATCTTCAACTTTATTGGTGGAGGATTCTTCCAATATTTCATGGGTTTCATAATTGACCAAACACATCAAACTGGAAACGAATTCTTTTCTTACCAGATTATTTTTATAATCTGCACTTTAGGAGTGTTGGTTTCCTTAATATGTGCATTATTGTTTAAGGAACATTCAAGGACTGATCGCGAAAAAACTGAAAATAAGATCAAAGATTGAATCCAGATGCACGTTTGTATATTCTGATTACTATGGTTACCAATTAGGAGTTTAAAATCAATCCAAAAGATATCTAAAAAAAAGGGAATTTTGAAAAAACGTGGTACTACGCACGAACGTGGTAATCAAGCCTTCAGCTTTTTTAGTCTATCTTCAATGTTCTTTAACTGAGTCTCTAAACCTGTTTTTGCTCCTTCCAGCATTTCGATCTCTTCCTCAACAGTCATGAACCGTATTCCATGTCCTCCAAATCCCATATGTGATCCACACTTCAAATTATCACCTCCTTAAGTTATTTTATTACTTAATTGTAATAATAGAAAAATGCAATATATTGATGGAGAATGAAAATTGTTCATCACATTCTTAGTTTCGCTTTGCTCTCTAAGCTCATTTTATCTGTTACGAACATAAATTCAAATTCTTTTCATCTAAACCTACTTGGTATGACCCATAAAGATAGTATACTGCAAGAATGCGCTAATTGTCACCATATTAACCCTTCAACCTATAATAATTGGTGCAAAGGATGTGGCAGAATATTGTGTTTAGTTTGTTTATTAAACGAAAGTTTCGAGTGTTCGGTTTGTGGAGGATACTTTATTGAACCAGTCCCATACTAAACCCTCCGAGATTTTTACTGTAAACTTCTTTTATTACTTAAACTGAAAAAAACAGATGAAAAACCAAATATTTGGTTAACCCCACATACACGTTAGTTAATCATAGTTTGGGAAAGAAAATGGGAAAATGTGAAATCTGTGGAAAAAACAAGTTGTTCCTGAAAAAAACTAACTGTTTTTTTTGCGGAAAAGATGGATGCGCAGATTGTCATCTTCATTTATTGACAATTTCTTTTGGGGATTCCTTTTCAAAAGGTTTTGACAAAATTAAATTATTTATTTGTAATTCTAATTGCAAAGAAAGTTTTACCGATCTTGTAAAACAAAAAATTAGACAAACCCCAATTGACTTGAATAAGAGAGTCAATGTACTAAGATATCTTGAGTTGGTATTTGATACGAACGAATTTCATTTTGATGAGAAAATTATGAAAGACTTGATTGACTATCCATTTGAACCAAATCGTAATGGTTTTTATCACATCTACGATTATATAGAAAAAACTTTTTTCGATATACTCTACAAAACGGCATTAACAAAAAAGGCAGAAACACTCTTAAAAGTAGGGCGATTTGATGATGCGGCCAGAATATTTGAACATCTAGGGATGTATGAAGAAGCCGGAAAAGCTAGAGCAGAAGATAAACATATTTCAATTAAAAAAACTGAAGTTACTGTTGATTTAAATTCATTGTTAACACAAATTAAAAACGGTGGAATAGTAGTTGTTTATCGTTGTCCCAATTGTGGTGCCCCACTAAAAGTAAGCAAAGAATCAAATATGAAATCAATTAGGACCTGTAAACATTGTAATTCAGAAATTGAATCAATGGATGTAGCTGATTTTTTAAAAACTGCTCTATCTTAAGCTGTTTTGATTTCTTAAAAAACACAGTTTCATTTTCACCAAAGAATTGAAAATATTGGATTAGAGGATTTGGTCTAATTGGATAACGAAGTAAAAAGAGCATATTTGGAGCGGCATATGCTAGTTTCGTTTGGCAAAGGAAAGAATAATTTTATTGTATTTTGCGATTTTTGTAAAAAGAAATTTAATGGATCTATTAAGATTTCTAAAAACAATCGGGCTTATTCAGTTAGTGTTGATGGAGCCAATTTTCATCATTTAGATGGAAATCCTGAAAATGATGTGGTTGAGAATATGAGGTTGTATTGTCGCAAATGCCATAAGAATGTTCATTATTGGGGAATAATCCAGAGATGGTTAGAAAAAACAGCCAGATCAGTAAAAGATTTACCCGATTCCAGAAACCTGAAACCTATGACGTTTGGAAAATACAAAGAATCATGATTTACTTTTCATCAGTTTACTAATACATGTTTCATAGAATTCCTTAACCTAAAAAAGAAATGTATAACTTTTACATTCAACTAATACCCACGCACAAATATGCTTGAGTAGGTGATGGACGCTGGATCTTACCAGTAATAAACTAAAAATTTATCTCACAATATTTGGAGTCCATGTAGCAATTACCGTTTATGTCATTTTACAAAGTCTCATGACAGAATCAAACAACTACACTTCAGGGTTATTACAGGGAGTAATAATTGCTGGTTCATGGGCAATCACCCTAAAATGGTTCCATGAAAATGTTTTCCGTGAACTAAACAGACTAATTTCAGTAGCAGAAGTAAAAAACTAGACGAGAAAATAAAATTTTTTCTCCAACCTAAAAATGAGACGACATAGCTAGTTACTTGCCTACATTTGTTTGCTCTATTTCTTAACTCGACTACTTTTTGTTAAAGAAATACATCATGACTGATGTAATAATCAACATTATTCCTAATCAAAAAATAATGTTAATTATTAGGGCTGTAATGTTTACTATCCAAAGACTACAAGACCGTAATGTTCAATTTGAACTTTTTAGAGATCAACCCTCCTTTTCTTTTCGAAATTTCTGTAACCACCCATTTTTTGAAATAATGTAAATCGAACATTCAGAATTCTTCATGGGTTGAACATTCTACAGGTAAACATTTAAATTTAATGTGTTTGGCACTGGAATTTAATCTTCAAAACCAAAAAGGAGTTATTTTCCATAAATAGTTTCAAATTTTCTTTTATTTTGATATGATGAAAAAGCTTTTAAGAAAAGTGACTGACAACAATAGTTCAAGTTGAGTGAAGGATGCCTTTGACCGATAGGCTCTTCAAACGGGGACAACATTGCGGGGGAAAACATTGATTCAATCAGCATCTTCTAACACAGCTCCATTTCTTTAATTCCAAATTGCCTGAAAAATTGTTCTTGAGGCATCTGGAACTCGATGAAGGTAAAAAAAGTGATAAAAAAATGAAAAAAATTGAAATTAAACCCAAAATATCAATTATATCCTTGATTCTATTGTTAACAATATCCGTTATATTTGCTGCTTTACCAACTGCTAGTGCACAAACAACTCAGAAGAGCTATCCCTACATTGGCACTGTGCCTAATCCAGTAGGCATTAACCAACAAGTGTTGCTTCATGTTGGGATTACAGCAGCATTATCTAGTGCAGAGATGGGATGGGAAGGTCTAACAGTTACTGTTACACGACCTGACGGACAAACAGAAACTTTAGGGCCATTTAGAACAGACTCAACAGGAGGAACAGGAACACTTTACACTCCCACAATGGTCGGCACATACACTTTGCAAACCAATTTTCCAGAACAAACGGTAACACTCACACCATTCTTTTCACCGTTTCCAGTTGAACGTACTTTCTTGACTGGCAGCAGTGAACCATTCGAGCTTATAGTACAAGATGAACCAATACCATATTATCCTGGTCATGCTCTTCCAACCGAATACTGGACTCGTCCGATAGATGCTCAGCTTAGAGAATGGTCAGATATTGCAGGAAGTTGGTTGTACGTGCCGCGAAACAAGTTCACTCCCTATAATGATGGACCAGAAACCGCCCACGTATTGTGGGTAGAACCGCTCACTATAGGAGGGATCGTCGGAGGCGCTTTGGGCACTCCCGATTTAGAAGATCTTGGCTATCATGGTTTCGAATGTGGTGATGCATATGAAGGCAAATGGGGTGGAAGAGTAATGGGTTGGAGTTCAGCGGGACCAATAATTATTGCTGGAAGACTTTACTACAGAGACGGTGCACACGCAATGCCAAGAATGTATTATTGCGTCGACCTACATACCGGTGAAGAGTTGTGGGCTAAAACTTTTCTAGACAACAGATCGATATCTTTTGGTCAACTGTTTTATTGGGATACTCGAAACTTCCACGGAACTTACGCATACTTGTGGGTAGCTGTTGGCAGTACTTGGCACGCATTTGACGCTTTCACTGGAAATTGGATGTTTACTGTTGAAAATGTACCTTCAGGCACTACTCGATGGGGTCCAAAAGGTGAAATCTACAGATTCAACGTTAACACAAATGCTAGATCACTAACTGTGTGGAACTTAACTGCATCATGCATAAATCAAGGAGGAGCTGGTTATGCCGAAGCTAGCTGGGGAAACTCAGTCCATCTAAAAACCTTTGACGCAGCAGCCAACACTACAGCAGCCAAGAGTGCATGGACAATAAACGCAACTTTACCTGCAGGTCTATCCGGAAGTGCCGGAGAAATCTATTTTGGAGATAGAATAATCAGTGTAAGCACAAGCGTCTCAGCAATCAGTATGTGGGGAGTAAGTTTGCAGCCAGGACATGAAGGAGCTTTACTATTTAATAATACTTGGACAGCACCTGCAGAATGGGCTGCCGGCAACGTAAGCATAGCAGTAGCTAGTTATAGTCCATTCGGAGAGGATGGCGTTGTTGCAGTGTTTGCTAGAGAGCTTAGACAATATTATGGCTTTAGCCAAAACACAGGGGAATATCTATGGGGTCCAACTGCTCCAGAGCATTACTTGAACACTTTTGTTGGCACAGAATCTACTATAGCATATGGCATGTTGATCTCAACTGGTGTCTCAGGAATAACATACTGTTACAATGTCACAAACGGAGATCTACTGTGGACCTATGAAGCTGTAGACCCCTACCAGGAAATCTTGTGGGCTAACAGTTGGTGGACTAAACCTATGTTCGTTACCGATGGGCTACTCTACATGGCTCATATGGAGCATTCATCTATTGATCCCAAACCGCGAGGTGCACCGTTTATCTGCCTTAACATGTCAACTGGCGATGAAGTTTGGCGAGTAAACGGTTTGCTACGTCAGACATACTGGGGATCGAACGCCATTATGGGAGACAGTGTAATAGTTACTATGGACACATATGACCAACGTGTATACGCTGTAGGTAAAGGTCCAAGCAAAACAACAGCAGATATCCAAAACAATGTCATTAAACTAGGCAGTAGCACCTTGATACAAGGCAGGGTAACTGATGAATCTCCAGGCGCAAAAGAATACGCTTTGACAGCAAGATTTCCAAATGGAGTTCCTGTCGTTTCTGATGAAGTTATGAGTGACTGGATGCTCTACGTGTATAAACAATTTGAACACCCTGAAATCCTTGGTGTTCCTGTGAAGATCGAAATTGTTGATCCAAATGGTGAGTATGCTTGGATTGGCACGGCCACAACTGATACAGATGGTACATTTGTATATTCTTTCATACCCAAAGTTGAAGGCAAATACACGATATTCGCTACATTTGATGGCTCAAAAGCTTACTATGGTTCATATTCAACATGTTATGTTATGGTTGATCCTGCACCCGCTCCATATCCAACAGTGACGATTCCCCCGTATCCTGGTTATCAAGGTCCAACAGCTTCAGAGGTTGCTCAGAATGTTGTAAATAGTCTTCCAGAAGGAGTTAGTGCAAACGATGTTGCCCAAGAAATACTAACGCAGATGCCAGAGTATCCAGAAACACCAGAGTACACAACATCTGACATGCTCATTATCATACTCGTTGCCATTGCAATCATAATCGGAATAATCAGCTTCTTAGTGCTCAACAAAAAGAAATAAACCTAAAACAATTTCCCTCCCTCTTTTTTTGGGAGTAAAAATATTTGAAGAAAATGGGGCTGAAAAGTCTCCAGCAGGGGAAGATAAATGTCACTAAAGCGATAGTGGATGTTGCTACGGTTCATTTTTCTCCTAATAATTTACCCCTGCAAGGGCCATCAGCAAACCCCTTTCTTCATGTTCATATTTAGCTGATGCACGCGCTTACAAACTAACATTCGATACATTAAACAATGGTCCGTGACTTAGATCCATTTTGTCACTGGCTCTTTTTTTATTGGACAAATTTTCTCTAATGCACGATCAACAGCCAAACTCGGATCGCTTTTTGGGTATCCAAGCAAGATCGGACCGTATATTTGTTCATTTTCCTTTAGTTCGAGGGCTTTTACGACTGCAGGGTTTTCTTTAACAAATGCGCCAAATCCAGTATAACAAGATCCAAGGCCAAACGACGTTGCAGCAATCATCATGTTCTCGCATGCAAGAGCACAACTTACAGCACCGCCAGTAGCAGGGCCTATGACAAAGACGATTACAGGTGCATTATAATAAATTACGTCTTTGGGATCATCCATCGCGTCATAGAGACATGTTGCCATTTCATATAGTTCTGGGGCATTTTCTTTCATGCCATCCATGGTGTTTTTCCAGAATGGAAATGCTGTTTGAAACAGTTTTTGTTTGAATTCTGGGTTTTGGGCAATAACAAATCGCCAAGGTTGGGATCGAGTTATAGATGTAAACGGTGCCTGGTTGCCAGCCTCGATTATTTTGTTGAGGATGTCTTTCGGAATCGGTTTTTGTTCGTATGATCGGGTTGATCGTCTGTTTTTTATGGCTTCAATTACAGGGTTCATGATTTATTTCACTATCCGAAACTATGAGAAAAGTACATAAAAGTGTTCTGAACCCTATTTTGTGTATATCCTAGTTTTCATTCTAGTGTCTTTATATTTAGATGGCTAATTTCATCTCGTGAATGTTTAAGAATTTTTATAATCAGACTTATCGGTTCCTTATTTTGTTTAAAAAAATGGATTTAGAATTTGTTGAAATAGGAAAAAAAGGGTGAATTTGGGGTTTGATATTAAATTATGGTTTGTTAAATTAATACCGCGCCTATTCTTGTTTCATCTGGAAGAATGCAACTGTTGCAAGTATAGTTCCAATAAAAATTAATAGTAACCCTATGACTGGTATAACTGCACCTATTAGCATCAGTAACCCTGCAGTACCAAATAGACCGATTCCCGACTTTGTGGACAATTGATTCATTGACTTTCTAATGAAAAACATTGAAATAATTATGATGACATAGAAAATTATTAAGCCAATCACTAATGCACCTAGCAGATCCATTATTGCGTTAATGTTTAGATCTGTAAAAACATTTGTTACATCAGTTCCTACATTTGCCCAATCTTCAATGTTAGCCCAATCGATGCCAATATCAGCCAAAGCTGAAACCGCTGAAACCACTGTAACTCCTACGGCGATAATACTTCCAACTATAGCAATAATCATTGAATAAAGCGCATTGTTGAATATGCCATCCTCTTTATAGAAACTCGCTAGCCCCTTTAATCCAATAAGTAGCAGAATTATACCGATTAGTGACAGAATACCTGAAAAAGACCATACGATACCAATTACCGCACCAAGAACTATCAATAAAGCTCCAATAGCACTAAGATTTTTACTTGATTCAAAAGTCATTTTTTTATCCCAATTAGCCAATATTTTACGTTTTAGATAAAAGCTTTTGCATCGATCCCCAATTTGGTTTTGGATTTGGATTATTCTTTAATTTTAGTTTCATCAATTAGCAAAATATCTAAACGCTAAACCTTCGTTATTTTTTTTTAAGATTGGATACATTTCAATTGGAGTTCCAACCATTGTTGTTGTTGCAATTGTCTCAATAAGAGCTCATGGTTTAAATTGTTTTCATTTGTAGCAACAGCTGTAAGATAGTTTGATTCGAATATCTAAAGGGAGAAAGTCTTGCCTTTCTGATTTTAACTGTTGCAATTAAAAATAATATCCCCACAATTATTGCTGTCTTTCGGTTTGAATCTATTTATTTCACAATTGTAAGATGAGTGGATAACCTTTGTTTTTACTTAAAATATTAGTTTAAGGGTTTTCATGGAAAAAAATGATATAACCAAAATTGGGCCCTCAATTATGTGCACTTCTGTTCATTATTGTTGATTAAAAAAATATTTTGAGTATTAGTCTAATCTTCCATCAGTAAGATTTTTGAAAAAATTCAATCCACCCATAATCTTATAAAACAAATTATTCTGATTAGAGTATTTGAGGTCGAGAGACATGGATCTTACTGAATTGTTGATACAGATTGTTGTAAGTACAATATTTCTTGCTCCTGTACTTTGGCTGGCGGGAAGAGCACTTGTAGGAAAAGAAAAAGCCAAATTTTTTGATGCTGTATGGATAGTTCTTTTAGGTACAATAATAGGTGCAGTTGTTGGTGCCTATATCGGCGGATTGGTTGCAGCTATAATAATGTTCATAGTTTGGCTTGGGTTGATCAAACATTTCTTTGACTGCGGATGGTTAATGGCTTTCATAATAGCAATAATTGCAGTGATACTATTTGTTGTAATAGCAGCAATTCTGGCTATAATTGGAATAGGATTACTTGTCCTTATTCTGTAGCCTATTCTAAACATACCCCTCCTTTTTTTTAAAAGTAAATTGTGTTAAAAAATGATTTTTTTGGGTTTTGGATATGAAATTTTAGTTCTTGAATTCAATCATTTTTATTCAGTTACTGTTCTTTTAATCTGGCTTTTTGAATAAAAAATAACTGTAGGGACTCCTCCAGCTAATGTGAATATTATCCTGAAAGTCAGGGTGTTCAAATCAAATAATGGTCCAATAGTACAGGCCAGCAGGTAAAGTCCAATTATTATGATTGATGGTATTGCAATGAAAGTTACAATTACATCAGTGAATTGAGCTTCACCCAAGGAACCACCAATAATAACAATAGCATGTATTGTTACTTAAGATTTACTACGCAGTTTTGTTTATTATCAAGGTTAAATTTTAATCCCCAAACCCAACGAATAAAAAAGTTATAGACTTTCCAAGTTCTATAGTTAATTTTATAAACAAAATAGAATAGTTTATTTTATAAACTATTCAACTGAGGATAGAAATACAATATCGAGATTTACATCATTCTTCCTCAGATAAACAACAAAATGGGGGTGAAAATATGAATAAGAAACTTTTTGCAGTTTCATTTATTTTGGTAGCAATATTTTCTACATCTTTCATTGGATCAGCTTTAGCTGCGCCGCAGATTGAAATATTAAATTCTCACACAAGTTTCCTCGACCCAATAGGTTATTTCAATGTTGTAGGAGAAGTTCAGAATGTTGGTGATCAAGCCGCAAATTATGTGGGAATAACAGCAACCTTCTATAATGTTGCCAATGAGGTTATTGCAACAGATTTTAATTATATCGCTTTGGCTGTTCTCTTGCCCGATAGTAAAT
>WOR8_10008696_pt1 | contig 16452 bp, 14 predicted proteins | sample DeeMarSeWOR38_10_FD_19890 | JGI IMG/M metagenome (IMG submission 19890) | reverse complement strand
CCTCTGCGAGAAAACACTTCTCAGGGTCGGCCTTTACTTCCGAAATTCGCTTAATATCTTTGATTGCTAATTTGTCTGGTTTTGTTTTGTTTCTTTCACAGGTTTCGCACAATGCCTTTTCTGATGTGAGTACAGAACCTTTTGGTGGCAATTTGCCTTCCAATATAGCATTGATCGCGTTCATGATTAGATCGGGGGGCGGAGCGCAGCCGGGTAGGTAGTAGTCTACGTCGATCGTCTGGTCGAGCGTTTGAACCGTGTCATATATTTCGGGCAGGGTCAATTTACCGTATTCGGTTTCGGTTACGGTCTGGGGATAGATGCCTTTAGGATTCACCGTGGAAGCTGTGTTCTTATAAGCAGTCTCAAAAACCTCTTTGCGATTTGCAACATTAGCCAGACCGGGAATACCGCCGAGATGGGCACATGCGCCGTAGGCGACAATGAGTTGTGACTTTTGGCGCAGCAGTTTAGCAATGTGTTCTTGTTCTTCGGTACGAATTGCACCATTAATAAAACTAACGGCAAGCGCTTTATCTGGTAGAGCCTCGACATCTGAATATTTGAAATCCATGGCTACAGGGAAGAGTCGGAATTCTACGGCATCGACGACCTTCAGAAGATCTTCAGCAAGATCTACGACGGACTCTTCACATCCACCGCAGGAGGCACACCAGTAAAATGCGACTAATGGCTTAGCCATTTATTTCCTCCTTTCTGCAAAACGAATTGTGATGAATTAATGATTATACAGATTCTTGGGGATATTGCAACATCTTTGACAAGACATCTATGACTTTTTAGGAATTTCGGTATTTGTCCCTTCATTTGTTCATCTCGTAGACAATATCCGCGAATTTTTGTGCTTCGTCCTTGCCTATCCATTCTAGACGTACCCTGTCTTTTCTCATGCCCAATGCTTCGAGGTTGAGTCGCAAAATCTGTTCGCGGGCTTTTGCCCGGAAATTACCGCGTGCGTAATGGCAGGCATCAGGATAACACCCTCCTATGAGTACGCCCCTGGCGCCATTGCGCAGCGCAAGCATGACGTGCGATGGATCGACTGCCCCAGTACACGGGACGCGTATGATTTTGACATTTTCCGGATACTTCAGCTTGTCATGCGCAGCTTGCTCAGTAGCATTATATGCTGACCATCTGCACATGATGGCTAGTACGTCACCCTCTTTGACGAGGGCGCGGATTTGTTCGTACAATCCTGAGTGGTTCCAACCCTCCAGTTGGCTTGCGTATGATGGACAGGTGATGGCACAGATTCCACAGCCCATACACAGTTCCTCATTGATCTTGATTTTATCATCCACGACTGAAATTGCATTGTATGGACACGTTCCGATACACATTCGGCAAACACTACAGAGGTCTTCATCAACCACCGCTTGTGGAATTCTTGTTTCAATCTTGTCCTGTCGTAAAAGACTAAGAGCCGAATAGGAAGCCTTACGTGCATCGATCAGTGTTTCGGAAACACTGCCAGGAAATGTTGCAGCGCCGGCCGTGAAAATCCCCCTCGGGAGCTCATAGTTGCCAAGTCCGGCGTTTTCAAAAAGCACCGGGAAGTCTCCATTCAGCTTGATGTTGAATTTATCGAATGTTATCGTGTCGGCTACGAACCCAGAATTGAGTACTACGGTGTCGACCTCGACTTCGAGTAATTCATTAGTGAAGAGGTCTTCGGTCTTAACCACAAGGATACCATTGCGTCTGTGGATCTCAGATGGTTTACCCTTAATAAACGATACGCCCTTGTCGCGTAGTGTGTTATATAGGTATTCGTATGTGCCGTAACTACGCATGTCCATTGCAATGACATAGACCTCGGCATCTGGGAAGCGGTCCTTGACAAGTTTCGCCTCCTTCAGCCCGAGTAAACAGCAAATTTTTGAACAGTAAGGTAGATGCTTGGAGTCACGTGAACCGGCGCAATATACGATTGCGACTTTCTTTGGGTACAGGGCTCCAGATGCTACGGCGCGTTCAAATTCTAGGGTTTTCATGACGCCTTCGAGCCGAGCATAACCATATTCTTCGACCTTACTGACGTCGTACCAGTTAAGCCCGGTGGCCACGACAATGGCACCGCTGTCGATGTCGCTTTCCTGTGCCTTTTGTTCCAAATCAATTTTGCCCGGGCATACCTTAACACATTCGCCACACTTTGTACATGTATCGAAATCAATCGCATACATGTCGGGAAAGGTCGGTATGTAATAAATCGCTTTGCGCTTTTTCCCTGCATCGTTTACTTCCACGGGGCAAACGTCAATGCAATTGGCGCAGTTTATGCACTCAACCACTCCCCGTGGCTTAGCCTTCAACTTAATTTTGTAGTCACCCACCCGTCCCGTGACATCGGTTATTTCGGTATTGAAAAACTGAGTCACATTGCCTGACGTTTGTAGCTTATTTATCAGTGGCATTAAGGTGTGACTGTAAGGTGTACCTTCGGGATACAATCGGTCCAGTTTGGAAACCGTTCCGCCAAGAAATGGCGTTTTCTCTATCAGAACTACTGGCAGTCCGTTCTTACTCAACTGCGTTGCTACTTCAATGCCCGCAATACCACCGCCAATGACCAGAGCATTCTTGCTCTTGATGTTGAAGACTTTTGTTTTGACTGGGGGGGTGTTCTGCATTTTCGCAACAGCAGCAACGATCAATTGCTCTGCTTTTTCTGGTGAGTGATTGACCAGTGTTATGTGCTCAAGTAGGTTTACGAATTCGGCGTTTGCGTTAGGGAATATTCCTTCGAGTAAATTAGGGCTGCAGCCTGCAATCACTACAGTTTCGTCGGCACCGATATCAAGTTTCAGCTTACACAGGTTATCGTATTGTTCAATCTTTACGTCGGGTCCAAGATCAAGTTCTGGGAACTTTATCAAGCCGTGGCAATTGCATGTTAGTACTCTCATAACACTCCTCTTTTACTCACATTGCGATTTTTTTCATAATGCCATTTGGTTTTATGCGATTAAATCTTAAACCGATTGCATTACCATCGAAACCTAAGCTCAAACCGAGAAGCTGCGGATAGTAGAGTACGGGAATGCCGTATTGAGTATTAAACTTAGCTTCGGCTTTGCGCTGGTTGTCTTCGTACATGACCGTGCAAAAAGGGCATATGGACACGATGGCATCAGTACCCAGGTCCTTCGCGATGCTCAACTTATGGTTTGCCATTGTTACTGCCAAATCCTCATCGATGCCGAGCACCGAGCCACCACAGCACATCATCTTATCAGCATAGTCCAAGGATTCAGCACCTGTTACGCGTACCAGTTCATCGAGAGTGTGAGGAATCTCAGGATTGTCAAAACTGTAGAGATGTGATGGCCGCATGTAATGACATCCGTAATGGGGCATGATCTTGAGCGGGTTTAGTGGTTTCTTGACCGATTTTCTGATATTCTCGATTCCGATGTCTTCATATAACATTCTCACGAAATGTTTGACTTTGACTTCGTACGGATAGGATAACCCTAACCGTTTGAATTTGTCATGGAATTCCTTATTCGTCAGTTGAAGTTGCGCGTCAGAGAGCATTGCGGTGCAGGAATTACAGAGGGTTACTAGATCTAGTTGTAGCTGGCTCGCCAGAGCAACATTCCGTGCTGCGATCAGCAGTGATGTTTCTGCGTCAACTGCTTTCATGGGAAAACCACAGCATGAAGCGCCGGGCATATCAACCAGCTCGATGTTTAATTCCTTGGCAACGTTACGGGCGCTCAGTTCATAGTGTTGGGCTCTGACCGGGACTGTGCAGCCAAGGAAAAAGGCGTATTTTTTCATTTCTTCAAAACCTTCAGGATATTTGTTTGCTCGAGAATCTTTGCGACTTCAGGAATTGTCTTGTCTATGGGAGGTAGACCTAGCCGCTGGCGCTTTTTCAGATCGAAGTCTTCGACCTCGTAGAGTCGTCCCATCTTTTGTAGCAGTTCGAGTTGCATCTTGTAACCATCTGGGCAGTATCCTTGTTCGACTGCGTAGTTCTTGATTGCATTGATCAATTCTGCAACCTTTATGCCCTGAGGGCATCTCTCAGTACAAGCATGACAGTGTGCACAAAACCAAAGAAACGGTGAGGAGAGCACCTTATCCCTCATCCCTAGTATTGTAAGGCGGATTATTTTTCTTGGATTGTACCGTTCGTCGAAATATCTTACAGGACAACTGGCGGCACAATCACTGCAACCAAAGCACTTTAGTAATCCTTCGCCGCCTTCTTTCTTGATAATTTCCCATTTAAATTTCGGGTCGCTGTTCTTAAGATTAATCATAATATATATGTCTCCTGTGCTGATAGATAGACAGAGTCCACATAAATCAAGATTTTGTTATTTGTTAAGAATGAGGGGCGTGTTGTTAACCTCCTATGCCATCCCAACTCATTCAGATATTTCAATGGTTATTATATCTATTAAATCCATCATGTCAACCATCGTATTCTTGGAAAATCCAATTGCTTCATAACACAATGATTCAGTGACTCAATGACTTAATGACACAATGACTGCAAGCTAGTGGGCTTCGATGATCGTTTTGGTGATATCCTTGGGACCTACCCCTGGAGACTCGATTTTTCTTGTGGCGTACGTTTTTTCGACCTCTTTCCTTATGACATTTTCCTCGAATTCTTTGTTTTTCAGGGAATCTTCCACGTCACTCAGTGCATCTTTTGGGAAAAGGTTAAAATCACCAGAGACAACGATATCTTTGATTCTCTTCTTGTCTTCAATTTCTTCGGCGCTCCTTATCAGCCCTCCCTTTGCTTTGTATAGACCATAGAGAATCTCGATGCCTTCTTTGATTTTTACGCCTTGTGGAATTCGTGGTGTCTTCTTATGAAGGAATTCGTCCGACATGAACCACTTTTCGATTTCTCTTATCTTACCGATTGTCCCGTTGTCGATGTCTATTGGATCTAGGCGTCCCAGTATCTTTTCGAAGCTAGTAATAAGAACTCGAATGATGTCCTCTCTCGGCGGAATCATTCCCAATTCGCGCTTCATCGTGGTTAAATTTTCTTCCATGCTCTTGTATATCTTGTCACGGAATTTTTCATCCGGTACCTTCAATACGCGGCTCATCGTAATATAGTCGAAGTCCATAAGTATGCCGCCAACGAAGACCATCGAATCGCCGATGTCGCCGCCGCCCTCACCGGCAATCTTCTTGCCCTTGTCGGTTATGATGTCATTTTCCGCTCGAAATGACGCTTTTATCCCAAATTTTATATACGTCTCGCATGGCGGTGCTGAGAGATATTCAAAGATCTCTTTGATGTTGTGAGGGAACTTAGGGTTCTTGGAGTTCCATATTACTTGATAGAATATCTGGTTTTCATCTAAATAGGTTGCGCCGCCGCCAACCTCGCGCCGCATGACCGAGATTTTTGCGTTTCGGCAGTAATCCAAATCGATTTCTTTTTCCGCGTCCTGGAAATACCCTATGCTTGCTAACGGCTGGGCCGGTGACACGACTATCAGGCCTTCGTAGCCAAGCCTCGCCAGAGCATGAAATATCAACATGGAATCCTGTCCGGGCAATTTTTCTAGTTTCAATAAGTTCATTCTTCTCCTTCCAAAAGGATAGTCAAAGGGTTGTGGTTGGGATGCTGGAGCGTTTTCATGTATTGCGCGCCTAACCCGACGATACTCATCACTGTAATCATTCCATTATTTCCGTAATCATCCGAACCTACGGCTCGGGAAATATCTTCCCTGGATTCAGCACTTTCTTCGGATCGAAGACCTTCTTTATTCCTTGCATAATCTCAATTTGCCTTGAGTCTAGTGCCATTGCGAGGTAAGGAATCTTTGATAGTCCGACGCCGTGTTCTGCTGTGATGGCTCCGCCGAGTGATATGGTAATCTCATATATCTCGCGGCGCATTTTATCGATTTCCGCATCGGATATGTTCCTTGTCTTCTCAACACTGGCGTCCGCGTGGATATTGCCGTCGCCCAGATGACCGAAAGTATAGACTTCTACACCGTGTTTCTTGACGCATTTTTTTAGCTTACCGATTAGGACAGGAATTTGTTTCTTAGGAACGACAAGATCCTCCCGTGCAACGTTCTTTGTCAACTCCTTCAGAGTATCACCGATTTTTTTTCGGGGTTCCCAGATCTTTTCCCGATCTTTGACGCCTTCGCCAACGAGCACATCCATGGCTCTGTACTTCAATGCAATATCGCCAATACGGTTATACGTTTTCCTTACTCTTTCCTTATCGTCGCCGTCGATTTCGACAATGGTATGCGCATTTGCCTCTGCATAGGGTATTTTTCGTCCAAGGTATTTTGATACCATTCTCACGACATCGCCTTCCATGAATTCGATGGCTGCAGGCATGAGTTCTGTTTGTAGTATCTCGACTGCGAAATTGGTGGCATCCTCGACACACTTGAAAGGAACCAGAAGGTCTACGACTATTTTGGGTGAGGGTAGGACCTTGATAGTTGCTTCGGTGACGATAGCCAAGGTGCCTTCGGACCCGATTATCAGATTGATGAGGTCATAGCCAGTAGCGTTCTTGAGTAGTTTGCCTCCGAGTTTCAGTATTGTACCGTCAGGAATAACCGCCAAAATGCCGGTGATGTAGTTTCTTGTTACTCCATATTTCATTGCTCGGGGACCCCCCGCGCACTCTGCAATGTTGCCTCCGATAGTACACGAGTCGAGGCTGACCGGGTCGGGTGGAAAGAACAATCCATTTTTCGCCAATTCTCTTCCGAACTCCTCGGTAATAATGCCGGTCTCAACTACGGCCATCATGTTGTCCTTATCAATATCTTTGATTCTGGTCATTTTTTCCAATGTCAACACAATACCGCCATGTATTGGTACGGCGCCGGCCGATAAACAAGTGCCACCACCCCGTGGTGTGACCGGGATGTTTCTTGCGTAGGCTAGCCGCATGATTTCCGAGACTTGCTCAGTAGATGTCGGTTTAACAACGACTTCTGGCATCGATTTATATAGCGGTGTTTCGTCGTGTGAGTAGTTTTCCAGAGTTTCACGGTCGGTTATTACATTCGCAGCACCTACAATCTGCTTTAATTTCTTGGTTACTCTTTCATCGACCTTCTTGTATAGCATAACCTGCAATTATATATAATTTCAATGATGTTTCAAGAATCCCAACTACTGCGTCGAGCCAAGCCATTAACCTGTCCTCTTATCGTCATTGTCGTTGGGGTTATCGTGCTTGACATCATAATCAACGCAATTGTCGTAATCAATGTTTGACCAAGCACTGTCATATTCCATTGAAGAAGGCGTGATGGATGAATTATTGACACGTTTGTACTTGTAAGTATAATTTCGACATGGAGGAGAAGACGTTAAAAGATAGAATTATCGATATCGGGTGACAGCGACGTCCGCTCAATTTCCAGGGAAAATAGCCAGGAGGTGATAAATGACAGAACAAGAAAGTATAAGAGTATACGGCTATCGGTGGTTTGTGCTCCTGGTTTTCATGTTTATCGCTGGCATTACACAATTGCTTTGGATAACGTTCGCTCCTATTACTGGGATCGCAGCACAGTTCTTCGGTACATCGGATCTGTCAGTTGGCTTGTTGTCCATGTGCTTCATGGTTGTGTATATTGTTATGGTGTTGCCATCTGCATGGGTAATCGATACCTATGGATTTCGTGCGGCCGCAGGCATAGGTGCAGCCCTAACGGCGATATTCGCTTTGACGCGAGGAATATTCGCCCCAAACTACACGATAGTTCTTGTTTCGCAAATCGGGATTGCCATAGGTCAGCCCTTCATAATCGGCTATTCTCGCGGCCATGATCTTGACTCCCTGTCTTACCGTCAAATATGGTGTACAAGGTATGCTTGTCATATACGGTATAGTGTCTGTTGCCGCAGCAATTATGTTTGTAGTATTTGCCAGGGAAAAACCTCCAACGCCGCCCTGCCCGCCGGGACATGAAGAGAGAGTGTTGATGTTCGATGGGCTCAAGAAAATGCTCAGGCAAAAGGATTTTGTTGTATTGCTGATCATTTTCTTCATAGGCCTCGGTATGTTTAACAGCGTCTCTACCTGGATAGAGAATATCGTGAGGCCGCGAGGTTTCTCAATTTCCCAGGCAGGAATGTTAGGCGGCCTTATGTTAATAGGAGGCATTGTGGGCGCCATAGTTATGCCAGTCTTATCTGACAAATATCGTAAGAGAAGAATCTTCATTCTTGTATCATTGATTGGGCTGGCGCCGGGACTCCTCGGCATGACTTATTTCACGAGTTACTTGCCCTTGCTCTGCTCAGGCTTTGTTTTTGGTTTCTTTCTGCTAAGCGCCGGGCCGATTGGTTTTCAGTATGGTGCAGAAATAACTTATCCAGCTCCGGAAGGCACATCCAATAATCTACTCCTTGTCATGGGACAGATCTCGGGCATCGTTTTCATCTTTGGTATGGACATGTTGAAAGCGCCTGGGACCGGCAGTATGACCACCTCCTTGCTTATGCTCATAGGATTGACCATAATAAGCATCATGCTGTGTGCCATGTTGAAGGAATCACCATTACGGGATTGATGCAATTGCCCTGCACGAAGCGCAATGATTGCGGCGGTTTTTCTGAAGACAAATTCGTGCGCGGTTTCGTTACAGCAACATAGACAAATGTGAATTCAGCTTGACTTATGGAGCTATTAGAGGGGCTATTTGTGTTGTGTAATTTTATATTTTTTCATCTTGTATCGCAGTACCCGCTCGGAAATACCGAGTTCCGACGCCGCTTTTGTCTGATTACCGTTTGTTCTGTTCAGGGCGGCGGTAATCATCTGTTTTTCAGTACTCGTGATTGCCTCGTTTAGCTTACCAGATCGTCCTGGTTTAGCGGTTTGAATAAGTGAGACAGGTAATTCATCTTTCGTAATATATTCCCCGCGTGCGAGCACAATTGCTCTTACAATTATATTCTCAAGTTCCCTTATATTGCCTGGAAAATGGTATTTAAGAAGGGTTTTTACAACATCATCCGTGATGCCCTTTATAGTTTTTCTTTCCTTGTCTGCATGCGTTCGCACGAAGTGGTCAACCAGAAGCGGAATATCTTCTTTGCGTTCACGTAAAGGCGGCAGATGAATCCTTATTACGTTGAGTCGATAAAAAAGATCTGGCCGAAATTTCTCTTCTTTGACCGATCCTTCGATATCCTTATTCGTAGCACAGACCAGTCTTACATTTATACTAATTTCCTCATTGGAACCTAACCTTACGATTTTCTTGTCCTGTATCACCCTCAGAAGCTTCACCTGAATACTCTGCGGCAAATCACCTATTTCATCCAGGAATATCGTACCTCCAGATGCGAATTCGAATTTCCCAATTCGCCGTCGATCCGCGCCGGTAAATGCGCCCTTCTCGTGTCCGAAGAGCTCTGCCTCTATGAGCGTCTCGGGAAGAGCGGCGAGGTGAGCAGTGATGAAATTTTCTTCTCTCCTGGAGGATAGGTTATGAATTGCTCCAGCTATCAACTCTTTTCCTGTCCCACTTTCTCCGGTTATCAAAACATTCGCGTCGCTTTTTGCTGCCCTGAATGTCAGAGAGAGAACTTCTTCCATGGCGCCAGATGCATATATAATCTTTGAATAACTGTATTTTTCTCTTAGCGCCTGTTTCAATACTTCATTTTCTCGTTTTAAGATTAGGTTTGCCCAGGCATTTTTCATAAAAAGAAAAAGCTCATCAGTGTCGATCGGTTTCGTCAGATAATGAAAAGCACCTTGTTTCATTGCACTCACGGCATCACGTACATTGGCAAAAGCTGTGATTATGATAACTGGTATGGTAGGGTTGATATTTCTGATCTTCCGCAAAATCTCGATACCGGTTGTGTCCGGAAGCCGTTGATCGAGCAGCACTATGTCGAAATCACCCAGGTTGAATTTTCTGACTGCCTCACTTCCATCTACTGCTTCCTCAACACCGTATCCTTCTTTTGTGAGTATTCGTTTCAGTAATGTGCGTTGATTCTTTTCGTCTTCAACGATGAGTACACTGATGTGATTCATGAATTTAGTGTGATACTGAAAATAGTGTGTTCGTTAGTTTTCGTTTCTATTTTGCCGTCGTGTAACTCGATAATTCGTTTGGCAAGGTACAATCCTATTCCACTTTGGCCTTTTTTCGAAAAGAACGGGTCGTATATTTCGCCGATTATCGTTTTGTCCATACCTTTGCCATCATCTGCGATATCTATGCGTACCCGTTTGCCCTTCTTATTGGTGCTTATCTTAATATTTCTTGCATGGGCTTCGATGCTATTTTTTATCATGTTTGAGACAGCGGCGACGAGTAACGTTCTGTTACCCTGAATGACGGCATCCTCATCAATGTCCTTCAAAATGGCCACATTTTCTTCTTTCATAATATGGTCTAGCAAGGCGACCGATTCGTTCAGTAGGTCCGTTACTTTTATTTCCTCTCGTCTGACATCTTCTGTACCTAACAACCGCAGAGAATCCATTATTGCTTTCATTCGAATCGTTTCCTCGAGCAAGATGCTTTTATCCTCTTCGTCTAATTCTTTGGCGAGCAATGCCAGTGTATGAAGAGAATTTCTAAATTCGTGCGCAAAACCTGTTGATAGTGCGCCGACCTCTTTGAATCGGCTAATTTCTCTTTCCTTTTTTACTTTGAAACGCTCAAATTTCATGTAGCTGCCGAAGAGCACACCCTCTAAGATAACAAAGACGACAATGATACATACTAAGAACATGTTGTTATTTCTGATAATTCTACTCAACGATTCCATTTCAAATCCAGCGACAATGCTGCCATTCTCGATAACGCCTTCGATTTGAAAAATCCTTCCATCGGGTGTTTCTATGGTGTGTTGTCCGACACCTCTGAGAGGCAGGAAGTTTTCATAAAGGGTGCTGAAGAGGATCGGTGTGTTGTCCGAGTTGATTATCGCAAAATAGCGAAGGCCGGAAGCAGTAATCAGTGAATCGAGGACCTGCTCGATCCTCACCCCGGAAATAACTGTAGCATCGGAAAGTAAGAGAATGTCTCTTGAATCAGAAGCTGTGTTTACAAGAAAAAATGGTTTGCCTTCGATCAGTATCAGCGTATGCTCATTTTTACCCCTTAAGTTCTGTCGATAAAAATTCAGTATTTCCCTTTCGACATTACCGTATTTGGTTGCACCTACGGTGGTGTTTCCCTCGAAAATCCATACACCTTCATAATCATGAGGCCTTATAATGAGTTCTGTCGGCTTTATGCCCCGTATTTGCGCGGTTATCTTACTGCGTAGTTCGTGAATATATGATCCCTCTATTTCCCTTTCGTGGGTGAGATAATGATCGACAACGACTGAGAGAAGGTAAAAAGCGTTGTTTGAGCTATCTCGAAAGGTTCGCTCCATGCTGTAATTGGTGAAGCGCACGGTCAAGAATGTGAAGAGTGATGCACATCCAAGGATGAATATTAGGATTAGACTTCTAGCCTTCACTTCCACTTATTATACACTGTGTTTTCAGAAAATCAATTCAAAATTCATCCTGACTTCGTTTTTTATGTAGTCAAAATCGTCGATCGTTGAGGTGTTAATAAGGCTTTGCTCTGTTATTCGTAATATAAGGTTATCACTCATGAATTTTGTAAATTGAAGAGCAAGTTCTATCCCCTTGTCTGCCCGGTCTAGGTCGTCTATTGTGTAGAATTCTTTGTTGAAAAAATCAAGCTGTGCTTCCACAAAAAATCTTTGCTGTGTGATTATCCTGTTAATCACTATGTTGATTTCCGACAGCGCATTGATATTTTCCTCTTCGAAAAAAGGATCATCAATATATCGCACCTGTGTTATGTAGTCGCTCTCAGGATATGATATATAAGAGAAATTCAATGAAAATGCAATTGAAAAATCTAATGTCAGTGGGAAGTAGAAATGCGACGCGGCAGTATAAAGGGGTACGAATTCTTCGAGATAATTTCGAAAACCAACGCCGAACTTCGGCGTCAATAAGAAATACGGAAGAGGTATTCCTAATCCCATCTGCAAAATCGGTTCTAGATAGCTGTTCATTGAATCTGCGAAATAATACCTGTATCTTACTTCTGCCTCCGGAGAAAAGAGGTATTTGCCGAAATAGATTTTCAGCGAATTGCCCAGTATCATATCGGCGATTCTATATTCTTCATAAGATGGGGTATGAAAGCTGTATACATCTGCGTAAATCGTCGCTTTGTTGCCAACTCCGGGAAGGAGGGCATTTTTTGTAATCTTAATGCCGTTTGCCATGAGGAGATTGGTGGCATCAAAATTGATTAGGGATACATCGCCTGCATAGTCAAAATCGAGAAAGCCGCTGGCGAAGAAATAAGGACTCACGCCCATGATTTGGCCGGCATCCTTTATGTCTAGTTGATAGATGTTATCGGTAACGCTGTATCCGAATCTGAGACCGGCGCGATTATATGCGTAAACCATGAGAGGGAGGAGCAGGAGTACCCCTCCCTTACTCAGAATCTTCTCATCTATGCTGGCCACGTCCTCGGCCCATGTTTTCATCATTGTGATAAGGTTTCCTGTGTGGTTCATCGGCACTCTGTCCTTTCCCGAACCAATCGGGGAAACCCTGTTCATTTCTCAGTTCCATTTCCATACGTGTCCTCGTATTTCTCATTTCTCGCGCCATGATCGTCATAGCGTCCTCATCTTTGACCGCCGAACCTCGTAGGTCAAGTTCATCACCTACTCGCAGCCGATTTCGAAGATGCCATTCTGGTGCCAAGCGAACCCTGACGAGTTCTCCGTTCTGCGATTCCACCATAGCCTCCATCATCGCGGATGATTCATCTATGTATAGTTGTTTGATTTTACCCTTCAGTTGCATTTCGCTTTGCGGATTGTATATTTGCTTTTGTACTCTAATCCTTGTCCTTAGCCACAGTGGTTCGTAATCTTCGCCCCGCACGCGATATTGTACATTATTGCGTACCATTTCCCTCACCATGAAGCGGTTTTCTTCGTTGTATTTACCACGTACGGTGACGGCATCGCCGATTTTGACATCACTATCCATCATCCATGCGGGCCCCAGGTGAGCCATGACAGTTTCTCGATTGCGCGTTTGTATTTGCGCTCGCACAATGTTTACATCGCCTTCATTAGTAGCAATCTCTTCAACCTTTGACACCTCGCCTGTTAATTCCACTTCCTGGGCGGGCAAGAGCGCCACCGTCATGATGGGTAATATGAATGCAGCAAGCATCTTGTTGGTCATCTGTGCCTCCTTCATAGCGTGTATATAGCAAATTCCGTGCCGGGCAAAGTTTCGATATTTCGCAACTTCCCGGTCAGATTAGTCGACAATTGTGCAATATTCGACAAAATTGTCGATAACCAAGACACTTTTCTATTTGTGATTCTATCGAGTTCATCGGATTTGAGATAACAATAGCCAGTACTGTTGAAAAGGCGGTCATTGGAAGGGAAGCGGGGCACACGACTTTCTTCAAAGGAACGAGACGCATGATATATAGATACAGAGGTAATAATGTCATTGTACTAGACTACTCATTCATTCTGATTGCGTGTCGATAATTCGAATCGTCGTCTAACGGGTTTTATGGTTTTGGTTTGACAGATTTTGGTTCCAGCCAGAACCCATATTGACATAGTTGCGAAGTCGGCTACTATATAGAGCATCAGCTAAGGAGGTCCTGTGATGAACAGAATCCTGCATCATTCAACACAATTGAAATGCGATCTTCGTCAGGCCTTTGAGATGTTTACCATCGACGAACACCTGCAGGCTTGGCTCACTGAGATTGCGGATGTGGAACCAAGGCTGGGCGGGAAATATGAACTCTTCTGGGATCCTGGCAATAGAGACAACAACAGCACCATTGGTTGCAGGATTACGGCCATCGAAAAGGACAAATTTATTGCCTTTGAATGGAAGGGACCAACACAATTCAAGGATTTCATGAATACCGCAATTCCGCTCACCCACGTTGTGGTTTTCTTGATGCCATGTAAAACAACTGATGGCGAGCCCGGCACTGAAGTACACCTGATTCACTCAGGTTGGGGGGACTCGGCAGAATGGGAAGAGGCTAGATTATGGTTCAAAAATTCATGGGACACTGCATTTGATAGGTTGAGGGATCATATTAGTCATCCGTAGAGATTTCGGCTGATTGAAAGTGCATACACCGCAATTCGACTGGCTTCTTACCGGTGAACCCTTTGTCCAATATCGTACGTTGGTGGATCTTTTGGACAAAAAGGTTACCGACAGACACGTTCAGTCAGTTAAGAAAGCGATTAGGAACCATCGGTTAATCAGGTCGATATTCAAGAAGAGAAACAAAAGTGGTTTTTGGGGTTCAGCAGATGAAATATTTAAATGGTGGCCCAAAAAGGATAGCACCTTCTGGGTGCTGGGTGTGTTGGCAGATTTTGGGTTCTCAAAGCAAGACAAGGATGTCGTCCCTGCATGCGAGTATGTATTCAGTAAGCAGATGACGAGCGGTGCTTTTGGATGGGCTCCTCCACCGACACCAGGAGATTGTTTCACTGGTATTCTGGCCGAATCGTTGAGTAATTTGGGTTATGTTGATGACCCGAGATTGAAAAAGGCATATGCTTGGCTCGCTCGGCGACAGAGACTCGATGGTGGATTTTGGTGCAAGGCTACGGGTCAACCCGGTAAACCGCGGCAAGCCGAACCAAGTTGCGCGTATGCGACACTGTGTACTCTGGGGGCACTAGCACTGCACCCCACGTATAAGAACAGTGTTGTTGCTGAGAAGGCTCTTGAATTCCTGCTTACATGTTGGGATAAGCGTGGGAAGATAAAATACGCTGGCCACGATTCGCATATCGGCAGCGGTTGGGAAAAGCTAAAATATCCCCACACTGATTATAGAATTCTTAAATTTCTTGATATTATTGCACAATTCGATTCAGCAAGAACTGACCCGAGGGTCCAATCAATGATCGATATGCTTGTTTCCAAACAAGACAAAGACGGCCGCTATCGTGCAGAGTCTATTCATAAGGCTTGGTCTGGTTTCGACTTTGCTCAGAAAGAAAAACCTAGCAGGTGGATAACGTTCATCGTATACTATATTCTCAAAAGAATGAATGCATGATACGGCATATTGTGCAGAGCTATAAAATGCATCGATTTTTCACTTCGACAATTATTGAAGGGCCTAGTGTATCAACTAACGCTCGCTTGACACATCAATAGAGAAGTATACAATGTCATCTGAACTCCTACAAACAGAGTTGCTGTGAGGTTGTTTGTTGGGAGAAAGACACTGACCACATATGATGAAACGGGGTAATCCTGTTGGATGGTCAATTCATATTGGTTATGAGATCGTCCGCTATCGGTTTCTTAGCGAGCAGGTCAAGAACAACAGGATGAGTGATTATATGAAGTTGGCATATGACGTGCTAAAATCGGAGTGATTCCAAATGTTCAGAGCGACTCTTGTCATTCTATATTCATTAGGGTTTATTTTGTTGCATGCAAAGAATGGTGTTATGACATTGGATGAGATAGGCGATCTGTATACCGAGATTCGAGAAATGAGCTTGGACTCAACGAGGATACTGCCGATAGATTCGCTCTTTCTCAAAAAGGATGTGGCCGAATTCGAGTTAAAGGATGGGTATTTGTATTTCTTTGAACCTGTAAACGACCGGATAGTTGCTGCATTCTATCAAGGTGAAGGTATGTTCATACTCAAGACCGATGATGGCATAGAAAAGCAACAGATCGAAAGGTTCACAGACGCGGAGTCTGTAGAAAAACCATTTGAAAGGGCATTGTTTCTCTTCACAGATAGTACCTATGAGTATATCGTTAAGAAGCAGCAGACGCTCGCGACACAGCCCATTAATGACTCGGTCAGTGAATTTGTTTATGATTTGCGCAGAAGGATCCGCGAGCGTTTCCTATGGAACATAGATGCCCGCATACTGTCAGACTTGGCAACGATAGGGTATGGGCAGTACTTCAGTGTTATTCTTGAGTGCCAGGATAGTGACCGATTCGTGTTCCTGATTGACCCATTGGATAGAGAGGAGGTTACCCTTCTACGCTATGAGAAGATAAAGTTCTCCAAGCGAGCATGCTTTGAATGTTGGTATTCATCTCATGCTTCAAAGCAGTTAATGCAAGATAAACCCCAGTTCGACATCACTAGGGTCAACCTAGATGTGACCATCGATACGAGACAGAAGATGACAGTCACTGCGAAAACTGAATTTGTGCCCTTGGTTGATGATATTGTAATAACTCCGGTTGAACTGGTTTCTTTTCTGCGTGTGAATGCAGCATGGCTCGACGGTGAAGATACATGCTTGATTATCCAGGAGGACAAGAGTGCCGATGCACAGTTGTGGTTGGTATTTCCTGAAGCACTAAAGGCGGGCCAGGCG
>WOR8_10003803_pt1 | contig 16456 bp, 13 predicted proteins | sample DeeMarSeWOR38_10_FD_19890 | JGI IMG/M metagenome (IMG submission 19890) | reverse complement strand
TTTCATTTGAGAGAAAAGGGCAAATGCGCTACCGGAAGCTTATATTTATCATCCTATTGGCGGTAACGCTTTTATGCTGCGCGGGCGGGCAACCGGGGCCGAATGTCACAGTTGAAACGCTGCCGCAATATGATGCTCTTTTTTCCAACGAAGATGGCTGGACCGGTGCAGACGGGGCCTATTCGGTTGCCTTAAACCGGTACACAATCGCCTGGTTTTTCGGCGATACCTGGATCGGCCAGATAAAAAACGGTCAGCACGTAAATGCGACCCTTGTCAACAATTCGGTGGCCGTTCAGCACGGCAGGAGCCCCGCCGCTGCCGAAATGGATTTCCACTTCGGCAGCGCAGACGACGGCAGCCCGGCTGCTTTGATGCGACCAGCCGATGGCCGGGGGTGGTTCTGGCTGTTTGACGGCGTGTTGACTGCAAAGGGACTATACCTTTTTTTAATCCAGGTCGAGCGAACCGCAGGAAACGCCGTCTTTGATTTTAAGGTTATCGGAACCTGGCTGGGACATGTTGAAAATCACACCGAATTGCCGTCCGCCTGGCGGGTCCGGCAATCTCAAATTCCCTGGTCAAAATTTTCAGCCTCCGAAAGCGTCCTCTGGGGATCGGCAGTATTACAGATCGATAATGTCCTGTATATTTACGGAACAACAGAAGATACCGCCAGCACGGATCGGAAAAAACACATGATTTTAGCCCGGGTACCGGTGTCGCTGCTGGCTGACTATTCCCGCTGGCGCTTTTATGCCGACGGCCACTGGGTGGCTGATTTCAGACAGGCCAGCCGTTTGAGCGCAGATATGCCCCACGAGTATTCGGTAAGTTATCTTCCCGTGCTGAAGCAATACGCGGCTGTATATTCCCAGGATGGATTGTCGAAGAATATTCTGGCGCGTCTGTCCCCGGAACCCCAGGGCCCCTGGAGCGATCCGATATGGCTTTATCAGTGTCCGGAAGCCGAATGGGACAATTCAATTTTTTGCTACGCCGCCAAGGCACATGCAATCCTTTCACAAACGCCCGATCAGCTTATCATTACTTATATTGCCAATTCAGTGGATTTTTATAAAACCGCAAATGATGCCCGGCTCTATCGGCCCCGGTTTTTGAAGGCGACCTTTACGAAATGAAAACCGGATTGAGCGAAAACGCTCAATCCGGTTTTCATTGTTATTGGTTATTTGAATTTGATGGCACCCTGCAAAAAAAAATATTGTTAAGATCTGGTCGCAGCAATCCAACCGAAAAAGGTGAGGAACTATTTTTCGACTTCGGTTTGGACCCAGTTCAAAAACGGCTAAAACCGGCAGGCTGACAATGCAGGGGCAGTCATAGCTATGCAGCGATTTGACTTTGTCGATGAGTTGGGGAACCAGCGTGTCGGTGGTTTTGGCAATTAAAACCACCTCATCATCTTCCTGGATTTTTTCATCCCATCGGTAGATGGATTGCATCTTATCTAAAATGTTCACACATGCAGCCAGGCGGGATTCCACCAGACCCTTCCCGATTTTTTGGGCTTCGGTTTTGCTGCCGGTGGTCATATAAATGAAATTAACTGCCATCGGGTCCCCTCCTTCTCTCAAAAATAAGCTTGATCGATTTCAAAATAGAAGCACAAAATAAATCCAGGACTGAGGACTGAGTGCTGAGGACTGAGGTAGATCGAAATATAAAAGGGCAAAAATGTCTTGCCAGCTCATGGCGGAAACCGACAAGTCTGTTTGTCCTCCGTAGCCTTAGAGGCGAAGGAGGGAAGGCATGACACTACGAAGATACGGAGCGGACGACGCCGCTGCGTGGTTTCCAGCGACCGCCCGCTTTAGGCTTCAGGCTTTCAAAACATTCCACCAGGTCATCGACCCTGGCTTTGTTCCATCCCACTAGTTTGATTCCGACCTGTTGTCCGGGTTTACCCGACTTGACATTTTGCTTTTCAATTTGCAGAGATGTAATTTTTCCGAAATAAGCCGGTCCCATGGCGGTGATGACCCGAAATTCTTTGCCCAGCTCGATAGCGCCTTCAATCACCTCGCACCCGATAACCATTCCTTTCGGGTCGGATTTAAAAGTAGCAATGATTTTGGCTTTGCCGGTGATTTTTTCTTCGGGAGGCGTGATGTTAAAGCTTTGAGCAATTTTTCGCATGTCTTCGGTCAATTTATAGATCGTATCATAAAGCCGCACCTCAACACCGAATTCCTTGATTTCCTGATTCAGCTTCGGCATGATATCGACGTTGAACCCGATGACCAATTTGCTGCCGGTGCGTGCCATCAGCACATCGGACCTGGATACTTTGCCGATACCGATCTGGATAAGGTCGATTTGAACGCCGGGGACCTCAATTTCAGACAGGCTGGCGCCGATGGCCTCTGCCGTGCCGGCCACATCGCATTTCAAAACGATTTCCAGCTTATTGGGGCCGGCAAGATCGGTCGGCAGTTTATGTCGGATTTTCTTTCTAGCCATTTCTTTTGATTTTTTCTACCCTATTTTTTGTTTTTCCAATACTCCAGCACTCCAATACTCCAACGTTTATCAGATAGACTATTATAATTTCTTTTTCAACAGAGTCCAGTGCCGTTGTCAAGAAAAAGCCCCGCCGGACAGTATTTTCTCGGCTGCCATTTTAGCTTTTTCAAAAGGATCTACTTCTATTCTGGTTTGGGATTCACTTTGATATTCAAATAGAACGAAGTACAGCGCCTGGATCAGAAAAAACAGCCACACCCCGAGCGCCCAGACCGGTGTCACACCGGGCACCGCACCGGATACCAGCAGGCCGCTTCCCAGACCCAGGCCCATTTCCGCAGCCAGTCGTTTTACCAGGGGTTTTCTTTTGAAGCAGATACAACTGCGAATCCAGCTTAACATCGCGAAAGCGGTAAATAAAAAGGCCGTCGCTGACTCAATCAAAAATGCAGACAAAAGCAACAGCAACAAAGGAAAACCAATAGATTTTAGCGGCCGGGATGCCCAGCGGGACAGCAGGACCGCGTATCCGGCCAGCAATATCCAGAGCGATAGCCGAATGCCCAGCGGCCAGAACACCATAAGACTTAATGCCGAGCATAACGGAATGTAAACCAGCCCGCCTATCAATCCCCATGCGATCGTCGAGCGTATCGGCCTTGTTTTGGATTTCATGGTACTCATGATATTGCACCTCCTTTTAAGGCGTCTTTTCTTTGGAGCAGCTCAAGCTCAATCTCTTCATCGCTGAGATCATGGACGCCAAAGTCGGCTTGCATCGCCGGCCAGCCATAATTCTCATTCTGTTTTTCGGTACGATGAAAAAAATTGACGGCTTGTTGCCGGAGCTGTTCATATTGTAACCGCTGCAGTTCAATATCGCCTTTGAACTGTTCGATTTCATGATTGAGCCGGTCGATATGGCTGCAGCGCTCCGACTGGATTTGGATCAGGGGCTTTAGCTTTTTTATCAGCATGCGGGCAATATCGTCTCTGTCTTTTCGGATGGCAACTTCCAGATCCTGCTCCAGATTGTTGCTCTCTTTTGTTCCTTTTTCATAGTCCTGCCGGGCCTGATCCCTCGCAAAACCCATTTGCTTAAGTTTGGATTCTTTCTGAACCAGGGCATCTTCCATATCCCTGAGATGCTGTTTCAGTAAAAGTCCCTGGTCTTCAATTTGATCCATGACACCATGGATGTCTGCCTTAAATAGCCGGAAAATACGGGTTAAAATAGACATGATTGTCTCCCTATCTTGAAGTTGTTCATCATTAAGAAATTATTTTCTGCTTTCTATTTTGCATATCTTTAAATAGTTTTTAAATTCGAAATTCGAAGCACGAAATGCGAAACAAATCCTAAATCCGAATGTTCCAATGACTTAAACAATGGAAGCATTCGATTTTTCATATCATCATCATGTTTAGAGCATTTGAATTTTGGTGATTCGAATTTGTTTCGGCCCATTTTATTAGATCAGGCGATATTCGTGCTTCGGATTTTATTCACTTTGACTCCCAGTTAAAATCACCGAGTCCTGACATGGGCGGACCCGTATTTTATGCCTTATCGTCGCCCTTTATACCCTTCATATTGTATCGCTTTTGAATTGGCTTTCTGCTTCCGGGAAACTGCGGCCGGGGCGCCTTGAAACGTTTCTTCGACTCTTTGCTGCAGGTCTTTGAGATCCCGATCCAGATTTTGGGCGACCTCGGCCGAACCGACGGCTGCATTGATCGATTCTTGCTCACGGTAATAGCTGTGGATTCGTCCCAGGGCTTTTTGCTTTTTGCCGGCTTTAATATCAGCGGCGACTTCCTGTTTGAGCCGGTTATAATCTTCTCGAATGACTTTTTCAGTCCAGGAGGTTTTATCGATCGAGGCCTGCACTTCCCTTTGGTCTTCAACACAGGCAATTATATAAGAACCGTCCAGTTTGGTTTCCATCGTCTGGCCCTTGAAACGATAGCGGGCCTTTACCCCACCTATCTCAAAACTTCCCGTTTCGCCGGTGGGCACCTGCAGCGTCAGAAACAATTTGCGGGTTTGTCCGGCGCGCAAATCGCCCGGGTAAAAAACGGCCTGGTTTTTTTGAATGGTGATCGGGTACCCGGCGGCCTCCACGACGGACATGCCGCCTTCCAGGGGAAAAAGTAACGAAACATTGGTTGCAACGGTTGCGCGGGTGTAGAAAAATTCCTTTTGAAATACTTCTGCAAATGCCAACGGGTTTTCTAAATAATAGTAATTTCCGGCGCCGCGGTCGGCAATGGTGGTCATCAACTGCTCGTTGAAATCGTTTCCCACCCCCACGGTGCTGACGGCAAACTCTTTTCCCACAGCAACACCGGCCATCTGACCCAGCCGGGTGGAATCGGTTATGCCTTTATTGGCAAGACCGTCGGAGATCAGTATTAGCTTTCTGGCATTTCCATTTTCGTGTGCCGCCAGCATCACGTTGATGCCTGTTTGCAGCCCGTCACCCAGATTGGTTCCACCGCCGGCGCGCAGACCACTAACCAGGGCTTCTATCTGTTTGCCATGATCCGCGGTAACATGTTTTAAGCCCGAAATCTGCTGAACCCTGTCCGAATATGTGACCAGGGCAAAGCGGTCCTTGGCGGTCAGGCCGGATAAAAGATGTAAAACCGCCTGACGCGCGTCATTGATTTTACGGCCTTTCATAGAACCGCTGCGATCCAATACGATGACCATGTCGACATTGCGGGCTTCTGAGGATTGCGGATCGAATCGCTCATCGGCCTGCAGCGTTAAGGCCAGATGGACTCTGCCATCCGATCCCTGTAAAACTTTGTTCTGGACCAGACGGCCGTTAAGGGTTACCGGGCCGGATCCAATGGGGGGAATGTGTGCCCCCGGGCGGGTAATCAGGCCTGAAAGCCATGACGTTCCCAAGCCGGCCGAGTAGGCCATCGCAGCCCCGGTGGCAGCAATCAGGATGATAACCAAAACAAATGATTTTAAACGAGTGGGTTTCATGGTTGACTCCTTTCGCGTATCTGATGGTTTTTTGAACAGGGGTCTTGGACCCTGCCTTACAATTACAATTTTAGCCCAGAGCCCCTAAAACTCAATTCAAAGAAATGTAAAAAAAACGGGGCAGGATTTTACATAACTTTTACTTTGAAATCGGGTTGATGTGATATAATGTTTGATATTGCTTTGGAGAAACAAAATCGTGGCTGGGCCGACTTCGCCATAATAGCCTATGGCTGCGACGGCTAAAAAGCCTCTCCCACTATTTTGTTTGTCATCACAATGCGATGTATTGTGGCTTTAAGGAAGTTGTGGGATCCCGCTCTGCGGGAGATCAATAACAGTGTGGATGGAGCTGAATGAAAAGACCGAAAGCACGTATTCTTGTTGTTGAGGATGACCCGGCGCTGTTGCGCGGGCTTGTGGATGTGCTGGTTTACAATGGCTACGCGGTAAAGGACGCCGATGACGGCGGGCAGGGACTTGATGCGGGGCTGAACGAGGCGTTCGATTTGATCCTGCTGGACGTCATGCTGCCGACGCTCGACGGGTTTTCTATCTGTAAAGAAATTCGCCGCAAAAAGCCGGACCAGGGCATTATCATTATTACCGCCAAAGGCTCTGAGGATGATATCGTAACCGGTTTTAATGCCGGTGCCGATGACTATATCAGTAAACCATTTTCCCTCAGGGAGGTTATGGTGCGGGTAGAGGCGGTTTTGCGCCGTATCGGGAAAAATCCAGGAGACATGGAAATTCGTTTTCACGATATTTTTTTTGATGGGAAAAACCTGATCGCTGAATATCAAAATGAAACCGTTGAGATGACTCGCAAAGAAATGGATATCATCGCATATTTACATCGCTACCGGGACCGGATCGTCTCTAAAAAAGAACTGCTCACCGAGGTGTGGCAATATGCCGACGCCGATATCGAAACCCGTACCGTGGACATTCATATGTTAAAACTGCGCAAAAAAATTGCCCTTTTAATCGGCGATACGCCTCTTATCACCACCATCAGGGGAGAAGGCTACCGGCTGGAACCTGAAAAATGAAACGATTACAAATTTTAATTCTCATATTTTGTGTGACGCTGTCGGTTCCGCTCGGGTATTTTGTCTTGCGAACCTATCGCGGCCTGGAGCAGGAAGAAACCGCCACCCTGAGTTTTTTTGCCAATACCCTGTTTGACGAAATGGAACAGGCCCTTGAGGCACTCGTTCAGATGGAGGAGGCTCGCGCCATTGATGAATACAATTTCTATATGAGCCCCCCCGGAGGAGGTCTTGAAGAAAACCGTTCACCCCTTTCACACCTGCCGGCGCAGCGTTATGTCCTCGGCTATTTTCAGAATAACCCCGACGGATCGTTTCAAACGCCGCTGGCCCAGACCGGGAAACCCATTCCCGTGGACCGTGAAGATGCTGTGGCCCAGTTGGAGAGCGCCAATCGCATCTTTAACCGTAAACGCACCGCCGTTACAGATAAAATAACCATCCCGCCGGCCCGCAAGGTGGCTGAAGCCGAACAGAAGCAACAAGGCAGATTTGCTGAAAAGTATCTGGATTTAACCCGCTCTCAGAAACCCAAAGCCCGTCTCGGGCAAAAAGAAAAGCGCTTTGAAAAAGTTACCGTGGCCCAGGCGGAAAATGTGGCCCGCCAGGAAGTTGCCGAAGCCGGCAAGAGCCCTGCGCCGCCGGCTGCGGCATTATCCAAAAGCGGACCCGCACACGGTCCGGTTGCAGGAGGTTCGCTGATGGATAGCAGCAAGGACCGTGCTGCCAAAAAAGACAGGCGCAGTCTGCCCTACGCGACTGAACCCGAAGCCGATGCGCCACGCGAAGCTGCGGCTGAAACCCGGGATGAAGATAATTTTCAGGTGGAAGTTGCCCCGTTGCAATCGGTTCTTATCGACGCTGATCAAATATTTATCTTTCGCCGGATCATGATCAACCAGAAAATATACCGGCAAGGCTTCATTTTGAAGATCCACGCGTTTTTAAAACATCTGGCGCAAAATTACTTCGTTGGCCAGCCCATGGCCGACTATGCCAACCTGCGCCTGCAGGTTACAGATCAGGGCCGGGGAATTGTCCTGGTGCAAGGCGGTATATCGACGCATAATCCTAAATTTATCCTGAACCGGGCATTCCCGTCGCCCTTTGCATTTTTAAATGCCACATTGAGCTTTGATGAGATTCCGCGCTCCACCGGTCGCAACACCCTGGTGATCATGATGGTCGTGCTGGCGGGCATTTTTTTAATCGGATTGTTTGCGATCTATAAAAGCACGCGGGCCATCGTGGATCTTTCCGAGCGCCGGTCGCAATTTGTCTCATCGGTTACGCATGAATTAAAGACGCCGCTGACCAATATACGGATGTATATTGAAATGCTCGAGCAGGGAATTGCAAAAGATACCGAACGGGAACAGGAGTATTTTCAAATCATCAATTCAGAGGGTTCGCGTTTGTCCCGTCTGATTAACAATGTTCTGGATCTGGCCAAACTGGAGAAAAAACAGCGATCTCTTAATCTGGTTCAGGGAACATTTGAAGAGGTGCTCGCAGAAGTTCAAACTGTGATGCAGGCCAAACTGCGGCTGGAGGGTTTCACCCTGAAAATTGTTCAGGAGGACATCTCCCCGTTTAAATATGACCGTGAGGCCATGATTCAGGTGTTGATCAATCTGATTGAAAACAGCATCAAATTTTGCCGGTCAGCGCACAAAAAAGAGATCATCATTAGAATCTATCAGGAACCAAAGCATATAAAGATTGCAGTTTCCGATCACGGACCCGGGATTCCGCGTCATGCGCTTAAAAAGGTTTTTGATGATTTTTACCGGGTAGACAACGCCCTGTCCCGGAAAACACGGGGTACCGGCATCGGTCTGGCTCTGGTTAAAAAATTTATCAGGTTAATCGGAGGGAACGTAACGGCGGAGAATAATCCGGCAGGCGGCTGCACCATAACCATTTCCTTACCATCAAAACGGTTGAATTGAATTCAACCGTTATGGTCGAGGGCATCTCTGACGGTTCGAGAAAGGCTTCGAATGGTAAATGGTTTCATTATCAGCCCTTTAATCCCCAAATCCTGTGCTCGCTGTTCATCTATTTTTTCGCTGTAGCCGGTGCAGATAATGACCGGGATATCAGAGCGGATTTTCATCAATTCCGCTGCCAGACTGTCACCGGTCATGCCGGGCATCGTCATATCGGAAATGACCAGGTCGAATTTATGCGGTGCTGCCCCAAAGGTCTCGAGGGCTTTATCCGGGCGGGTCCGCGTTTCCACCCGATAGCCGAGTTTTTTCAGCATGCTTTTGCCCAGGTCAATGAGGGTTTCCTCATCATCGATGAACAGAATGTGCTCATTGCCGGTCGGAAGCGCTTTTCGCTCTGCGGTTTCTGGTTCCATTTGTTTCTCCATAACCGGAAATAGAATATCAAAACGGGTTCCTTTGCCGGGTGTGCTTTGAACACGGATGAAGCCGCCATGCCCTTTTATGATGCCATGGACGACAGCCAATCCCATGCCGGTGCCTTTATCTTGCTCTTTGGTGGTGAAATAGGGATCAAATATGCGATCCAGGGTCTCGGAATCCATACCATGTCCCGTATCGCTGATGCTGAGCTTTACATAAGGGCCGGGATTGAGTTCAGGATATTGCGCGGCCTTTTTGACGCTCAGGTCCACATTGTGCAATTCGACTTTCAAAATACCGCTTGTATCCCCCATGGCATGAGCCGAATTGGTGCACAGATTCATCACCACCTGATGCATTTGGGTTGGATCCGCAAAAATAGGATCCAGGTTGGGCTCAATATTTTGTCTGATTTCAATGGTGGTCGGCAATGAAGCCCGCAGCAATTTTAATGCTTCTGCGACAATGGTTGCCAATGAAATGATGTTTTTATCCTGTTCGCTTTTGCGGCTGAAGGCCAGAATCTGTTTTACCAGATCCTTAGCCCGATGACCCGCGTTGAGCACCTGCTCGATGTTGTAATGCTCCATTGAATCTTTTTTCGTATCGTATAACGCCATCTCGGAGTAGCCGATAATCGCACCCAGAATGTTGTTGAAATCATGGGCAATGCCACCGGCCAATGTTCCAATGGCCTCCATTTTCTGGGCCTGTATCAGCTGAGTTTTTAATTGTTCTCGTTCTTTCTGTGCGGATTTTCGTTCGCTGATATCCCGGGTAATGGTAAGAATGTGTGGTTTATTTTTGAGCTGTATCAAAACTGCCGACATCAAAGCGGTTATCACGCTTCCGTCTTTAAGGCGGAATTTGGCTTCCAAATTTTCGACCTTACCATTCCGGGCAATCCCCGCTGTCAGTTTTTCGCGCTCATGGGGGTCGTGCCATATATCAAGATCGGCCGCTGTTTTACCGATGACATCCTCGGTTGTCCAGCCGGTTAATCTGGTAAAAGCGCTGTTGACATCTACACAGCGCCCATCCTCTGCATCGATAATGGTGACGGAATCCGGAAACGTTTCATAAACCGTCCGCAGATGCTCCTCGCTTTCGTGCAGGGCCTGCCGCGTTTTTTTGTTTTCCAATGCATTGGCGAACACCTGGCCAACGATTTTCAGAAGAGAACTGGTGTCTTCCGCCCACATTTTCTCTTCTCTGACCGAATCCAGCCCGATAAACCCCATGACCTTGCCGCCAGTGATCATCGGCACGGCCAAAATCGATTTAATGCCTTGCTGTTCAAATTCCTGCTTTTCTTCGACGGCCTCAGGAGGCAAGTCAGAAAGGCGGGGGACCAAAACCATATCTCCGTGCAGAAATTTTTTCACGGACCATGGAAAAGTTTCCACCGGAACATTTTGGATGCGCTCAATGGTCGACTCGATTCCCTCAGCGCACCATTCATGGGTGCAGGTTAAGGATTTTTGGTCGTCTGAGAATTGGAAAACATAACTGCGATCCGCATCGGCAAATTCGCCGATCTGCTTAAGGGTGTGATCAATTTCGTCGTCGATTTGAGCCGGATGCAGATTGATAAACTGGCCGGAAACCGTGGTAATGAGACGCTGGAAATTCAATCGATACTGCAGTTCTTCTTCTACCCGTTTGCGCTCGGTGATATCGGTGATAATGCCCAGAATCGCCTTTCCATTTTCATAGTTAATCAGCTTGGTGGTGATGATCGCCTCAATTTTTTCCCCTTTTTTGTTTATGAGGGAGTATTCGTAAGGCTCGACATCTTCGCCGGCCATGTGGCGCTTTAAATTGGACCGGATCAAATCAACCGATTCCGGGGCGATCAGGGCCATAAAATCAAAATCCGGGGCGTAAAATTCCTCCCAGCTGTAGCCCATCACTTCGATACATCTTTTATTGGCATAAACGACGCGGCCCCCTTTGTTAATAAAGATCATGTTGGGGGATTGCTCGGTAAAGGTCTTAAAACCATACTCCGGCTTTATGGAGGGCGTACCGGCAGGCGGGGCGGCAATCTGCTTTTCCAGTGTTTTGATGCGTTTTAGCAATTCATCACGGGTTGGTTTTCCCATCAAACCTCCTTGATGAATAATAAAAAAAAATGTTAATGAAGGTTTCTTATACGGTGATCGGTACTTTTTGAGGTCGCTCCCGGTGAGTATTTCTAATAATTCTAGCTATTTTATAACCTATTTAGCTCTAAATTGTCAAATTTTTCTCTCTTTTTGTAAAAGTTAAATTTAGGGTTGAAATTTTTTTATTTATAGCGCATTAATTCTTTTTCATTTTAAACCGCAAAAATGTATTTTTCTAAGTATATATATTGCGCCACCCATAACACGTGGAAATAAATTTATTTTATCTTGAAAGGGAGTTGGCTATGCAGAAGGTGGTTATTTTAGGGGTGTGTTTCGTGATTGCCATAATTTGCGGATCGGTACTGGCTGTTTCCGGTGCGGAAGACGTCGATGACATGTGTGTTCCGATGGGAACCATCGAACTCGGTGCTCCCGACGGGGTGGAACAAAAAAGAGCATCTGTGGAATTTCCGCATCCTCGGCATTTTGGGTTCGAATGCCAGACCTGCCATCACGAATGGGAGGGCACCACTCTTATTCAGGGGTGTATGACGTCTGGCTGTCATGATGTGCAGGTGGCGGCTACAAAATCCAAGCAGGGCCCACCCCTTAGAACTGAGGAAATTCGATATTTTAAAAAGGCCTATCATGAACTATGCATCGGTTGCCACAAGATCATGAAGCTTAAGAATAGAAAAATCGAAACTTCAGGCAAAAAACTTGAAGGCCCGCTGCCGGTCACCGGCCCAACCTCCTGCATCCAGTGCCACCCGAAAGAAGAATAGGGCAGCAACTGATTTCAGTGGAGCCGGTTTTTCCTTAGCCGGGTGAATTTTTCAAGCCGGACGATGTATTTTGTTTGTTGGTGCCCGCTGCGGAGAAAAAACAAAATCAGATGCAGCGCTTGTTTGTTTAAGCCCAGAAAAAAACCGGTGATGATAGCCGACGTTGTAATAGATTCTAAAGCCCGATCGATTTGATCGGGCTTTTCTATTCGACATACGCATGGTCTGCTTTCAATATGAGCTCAGGTCGGATGTAGCTTGTCGAAATCAGTCGAGTTGAGATCAGAATCTTTGAAACCCTGAACACCGAACTTCTGAACCTTGAACCTGACACCGACTTATTCATAGCCACTGCAGTGTTCATTGAAATAGTCGGCTGCTTCCTGAACCGTATCGAAGTTGATCCAATCCCGCCATAAGGTAATTTCTCCCTGTCTGCGGGTGAGCTCGATCGTCGTGTTTCCATGGTATTCGTAACAATCATGATAATCTGGGTTAAAAATATGCTTGGTCATGTTTTCTCCTCCCTTTTCGGTTACCGGTTTTCTTTTGGTGAAGAAATTAGAAATATTTTCATTCTTAAGCCCAACATTAGCATGATGGTTTGTCAGATGCGGACAAATGGCTGGGGGAAAATACAAATTTTATCTCAAGGGCGTTTGACCTCTTGCCTTAAAGCGGGTTTAATTGCTAAATTTTCAGGTTGAGCCCGTTGAGCCGGTTGAGCCCGTTGGTCCGCCGGAGGCGGAAAAATGAATAAAATAAGAGGTTTTTCCTTTTTTTAACCGGCCCAACGGGCTCAACGGGCTCAACAGGACAACGAACCCAACCGGTAAATCTATTTGAATGAGCTGCTATTTTTGAGACAGATTATAATTTTGCCAATTACCTTTGGAATGGGAGGATAATTATGGCGCGGGGAGATCAACTGGCCCGGCAGTGGCGGATTTTGCAGAGTTTAATCGCATCACGCAGAGGCAAGTCAGCCGCCGATCTGGCCCAGGAGCTTGAATTTCACTGGCGCACGGTATATCGGGACCTGGAAGCCCTGCAGCTGGCCGGCTTTCCGATTTTTACCGACCGCATAGATGGCAAAAATCTGTGGTCTGTGCTCGACAGCGTTCGGCATAACATCCCCATTCCGCTGAACCTGACGGAGTTGATGGCACTTTATTTCAGCCGGGGATTGATGACGGTCTTAAAAGATACGGTTTTTTATGAATCTCTGGAATCGTTTTTTCAGAAGATAAAAGCCACCCTTCCGGCTGAAACAATCCAATATCTCGACCGGATAGAGGAAAGCTTTGAGGTCGGCTCAAAGCCGTATAAACAATATAGCCAATTGCGGGACTCAATCGACACGATCAGTGAGGCCACCATCCATCGCAAAATTATCGAAATCGACTATTTTACCATGAGCCGCAAAGAAAAGACGCATCGTAAAGTCGCCCCTTACAAGATTTGGTTTTTTGACGGAGCATTTTACCTGGTTGGAAACTGCGGGTTGCGGGAAGACATCCGGATTTTTGCCCTGGACCGGATCAAATCGTTAAAGTTAACGGATGAAACATTTGAAATGCCCGAAGATTTTAAGGTCGAAGATTTTATGCAGACCAGCTTCGGGGTATTTCATGGCAAGCCGCAAAACGTCAGAATCCGGTTTGCGGCTGAAATTGCCGGATACATCAGTGAAAAAATCTGGCATAAGACCCAGAAAATTCAACCCCAGAAGGATGGGTCCCTTATTTTTGAAGCCCGGGTCGCCGGAACCGACGAAATTAAATTCTGGCTGATGACCTGGGGATCCAAGGCCGAGGTCCTGTCACCGGCAGCCTTGCGGGATGAAATGATATCGGAAGCGGAGGCTATGCTGCAAAAATACAGAACGTGAGGATAAACATTTCCTCGCTGTATAATCTTACCACAAAGGGCACAAAGGACACAAAGTTAAGAAATAAAACCATTCATCAATCTTCAAGTCCCCTGGGTTTTATATGGTGATCAAGTTTCCAACTTTTTTTTGGCTTCCCGCATTAGCCTTGCAATGGGCAGCCCCTGGGGGCAATCGTTTTCTGCCTTAGAATAATCCAGGTGGGCCAAGCGCCTGCGAATTTTTTCGGGAATTTTATTAAAGCTGTCTGCGGCGAGTTTATAGTCATCGTAGCTGTTGCAGTACATCAGGTAGCGCATCACATCGCCGATGGGCGGTTCTCCCTCCACGCTCGATTCACAAATTGCCGTGCATCCGGTGCAGTAAGCCGAGCGGGTTTCTTTGGCATATCGCTGCAGCAATGATGTATCCCGGGCGGAAAGTTGGGTTTTATCCATGGCGGCAGCCACGTTTGACATCAGGATGTTCATATTGGGCATCTGGGAGCAGATACTGGCGATGTTCGGGTTTTGCCATACGGCCTTCAGTTTGGCCTGGGCATCGGTGAATCCTTTTTCTAGAAATCGTCCGGCCAGCTCGAGCTCGGTTTCCGAATTGGTTCTGACCTGACCGCCGCCCATGGTTTTCATGGCCGTCAGGCCGATGCCGGCATTGACACAGGCATCGACTGCGCGCCGCATGTCAGCTGAATGCATCAGTCGATAATTGTAAGTCATCATAATGCCGTCAATCCACCCCAGCCTCGCTGCTTGCAGCAGGCATTCTTCCATGTTCCTGTGAGTGCTGAATCCGAAGAATCGAATCTTACCGGCTGCTTTGGCTTCTTCGGCCCAGGCCTTTGTCCGGCTATCCAACTCATTAATACGTGAGACCGCGTGCACAAAATAAAGGTCGATATAATCGGTTTTCATACGATCCAGGGATCGGTTTAAGAGCCGGGTCATTCGATCCGGGTCGCGGGCGTCGGATTTGCTCACCAGAAAAATCTTTTCGCGGGCATCCGGCTGGCGGCTGAAAAATTTACCGATGCCTTTTTCACTGCCCCTTTGATAGCAATCAGCCGTGTCCCAATAGGTTACTCCCCAATCCATCGCCTTTTTCATTAAAAGCTGATTCGACGCAACATTAAACATGCCCCCAAGGGATAAAATAGAAACGTTCGCGCCCGTCTTTCCAAAAGGCCGGGCGGGAACCACCGACGCCTTGTCAGCACCACTGGCCAAGTCGGCCATGGGTGCAATTATGGATCCGAGACCTGCCACTGCGGTCGTTTTTAAAAAGTTTCTGCGAGACCATCGGCTCTCTTTTTTAGACATCTGCTGTGTTCTCCTTTAAAGATTATTTCTTTTTTTTGGTCGAGATAGCCAAAATTAAGATAATTCTTTTATTGCCGTGCGCATAAGCTTGCCGATCGCCATTTTATGGGGGCATTTTTGTTCGGCTGAAGCATAATCAAAATGGTTCATCTGTTCGCGAATCTTTTGCGGAATTTTTTCAAAGTGGTCGCCGGCTTTCTTGTGATTGCCATAGCTGCGCGCATACATCAGATAACGCATCACATCACCGATGGGAACTTCAGCCGCCACAGCCGACTCGCAAATGTTGCTGCAGCCCGCGCAGTAATCTGAGCGCGTTTCCTGAGCGTATTTGCGCAACAGTTGCAGGTCTCCGGCTGACAGCCCGATTTTATCTACGGCAGCGGCAACGTTGGACATCAAAAGGGTCATATTGGGCATTTCCGAACAAATGCTGGCGATCTGCGGGTTTTGCCAGACCGCCTTGAGTTTTGCCTGGCCGTCGGTGAAGCCTTTTTGTAAAAAGCGCCCGGCCAGCTCAAGCTCGGTCGCGCTGTCGGTTTGGACCTGACCGCCGCCCTGGGTTTTCATGGCGGTTAAACCGATGCCGGCCCTGACGCAGGCATCCACTGCACGCCGCATGTCATCTGAATGCATCAGCCGATAATTGTAAGTCATCATAATACCGTCAATCCAGCCGAGGCCGGCAGCTCCCAGCAGGCATTCTGCCATGTTGCTGTGGGTACTGAAGCCGAAAAAACGGATCTTGCCTTCCGCCTTGGCTTTCTGCGCCCATAATTTTGTTTGCGGGTCCAATTCGTCCGTACTCCAGACACCGTGGACAAAATACAGATCGATATAATCGGTTTGCATGCGTTCAAGCGATAAATTCAAGTCACGGGTTCGACCGTCGGCTTCCCAGGCATGGGATTTTGTCACCAGAAACACCTTTTTGCGATCTGCGGGGTATTTGGTGAAATATTTTCCGATCGCTTTTTCGCTATTGCCGCCCATGTAGGTATTTGCCGTATCCCAATAGGTGACGCCCCATTTGACAGCCTGTTTGAGCAGCAACTGGCTGAAGGCAACATGCAAACTGGTGCCGAATCCCAGAACAGGGACCTCGATTCCGGTTTTGCCAAACGGACGGGTCGGAACGACAACCGCTTCGTCGGAGGCCAGTGCCGGGAAATTTTTAAGCGGCAAAGCGGATGCCGCACCGGCTGCACAGGCGGCTTTTAGAAAAGCTCTGCGGGTCCAGCTTGAATGCTTTTGGGTCATAACTGAATTTTCCTCAAGGATCGTTATATTTGCAGAATTAACGCATGCTGGCGGGCCCGTGATTCGTTTTCAGCGGTGACACGGATGGCGCGTTGGCCGCGTACCGGGCATTCGTGTTCGCAGACACCACAGCCAATGCAGCGTTGGGGATCGACATAGGGCTGCTGGAGCCGTA
>WOR8_10003051_pt1 | contig 16464 bp, 13 predicted proteins | sample DeeMarSeWOR38_10_FD_19890 | JGI IMG/M metagenome (IMG submission 19890) | reverse complement strand
ACAGTGTGGTGGGCGCAGGTTCCGGAGCCGGAGGAGGCGGCAGCAGCTACTATGCGGTGACCTCTGTTGACAGCGACGGCGCGGCTGCTTTATCGATACCGCCCGCAGCTCGGTACCCGGGCTGCTGGCCATTATGCTGGCGATCTTAACCATCGGGGTTGGCATAATACATTGGCGTACGGCTAAAAGTTCAGGACTTAGGACTGAGGGCTGAGGACGGAGGTTAAAAAAGGTGTCAGCATTGACAGTTTGGATGGTTGCAGCTGTTGGAAGTCGTCTGTCCTCTGACATCTGTTTTCTGTTTATTGGCGGAACTGGCACATAGTTTGCTATTATATGATTGGCTGAAATCGAGCTTTATTGTGTGATTTTTTGAGAATGCAGGAAGAAAAGCTATCTCGAAAAATGGATATAACCTGCTTGAATTTAATGAAATATTGAATTGGAGTTAGAACAATGCCGGAAATTGATCAGGCCTTTCAAAAAAACGAAAATTTTGTTTTCCGTCAAATCGATGACGAAACTATTTTAGTGCCCATTAAAAACAATGTGGGTGACATGGGATCTATTTATAATCTCAATGAAATCGGTGCATTCGTGTGGGAACATCTTGATGGAGACAAAACATTGCTCGATATCAAAAGTATGGTAGCAGACGCGTTTGAAGTATCACCAACACAGGCCGAAAGGGATTTACTGGAGTTTGTGGGTCAATTGGAAGAGATCGAGGCCGTATTTGAAATACCGAAAGTGAATTAAAATGATCTAAAGTTATTCGTAGATCTGGTCGAATATTAATTTATGATTTGATCCGAATAAGCGGAAAGTAAAATATTTACCCAAAAAAGAAATTTTACCATTTATAATTAATCAATGGAGGTGGTAGCGATGGAAATTAAAGAAAAGAAAAAATATGTTAAACCAAAAGTAACCAAAATAAAATTGGATGCCAAATGTGCCGTTCTTGGGGGCTGTAAAATATCAGGTGAACCCGGTCCGGGTGGGAGTGGATGTGCCCCTTTTTCTTTACCTTGCAATAGCCTATCGTCCTGATAGTGAAAGTTATCAGGTAGCGTTTGAAATTTCTCCCGAAAAAATGATCAACAATATTCAATTTGCAATCGGCGGCATCAATATTTCTGTTGAAGGGGATTCCGAGCCGGCAGCTCTAGACATCCCCTCTGCCTACCGGCCATTTGTTAAAGGCGGTAAAGCGGATGTCACGCTCCGTTTGCATGAAAAGACTCTTGTGCCGACAGCCGGTAAAAAGATTTTTGAAAGTCCGCCGATCTGGTCTCTTTACCGCAATAATGGGACCTCCATCTTAAGAATTTTTGAAAAGATGCCCGGCTACGGGCGAACCCTTATCCTGCCTCAACATATTGAAAACACAGACCTTTACTTTGATGATCCCACCGGGAATTATTATAACCCTTTTTTGGGCCCAACCATAGAGCTTTTGATGGTGAACTACCTTGCGCAGGGGAGGGGGGTCATCCTTCACGGCTGCGGCATCAAACATGATGACTGCGGCTTTCTTTTTGTGGGTGAGTCCGGTGCCGGTAAAACCACCATGGCGAAAATTTGGAGCCAGGAATCTGATGTCGAGGTGTTAAGTGACGATCGGACCATTGTACGTAAAAAAGATGGTCATTTTGTGATGTACGGCACGCCCTGGCATGGTGAAGGCAAGTTCGGTTCCCCGGGCAGCGTCAAACTGGATCAGATATTTTTTATCAAACACGCCGGGGTAAACTCGATTTTAGAAAGTAATAAGGCTCATTCGGTAACACAGTTTCTGCAATGCTCCTTTCCGACCTTTTGGGATTCGGCCGGGATGGAATATTCTATGGATGTCTTTAGCGATCTGGCGGCCACAATACCCTGCCGGATGCTATCCTTTAAGCCGGATGCGGGTATTGTCGAGTTTGTAGATAATTTATTATGAATGGCCACTGACCAACGGACTCACACAGATTAAAAATTAAATCTATCACGAAAGCACGAAATAACAAAAACACGAAATCCAAAAAATAGTAAAAATTTTAAAAACTTTCGTGCTTTTAAACTTTCGTGTTTTTGTGATGAAAAGTTTGTGTAAGTCTGCGTCCGTGGCTAATAACAAGTCTGCATCGTCTGCTTGAATCTGTGGCTGAAATATTATAATGAAAACGCCTTCCATCGAATACCAAATACTGCTGGCAGCCGGTCGCACTGAACCCTGTCAGGAGCAGCGGCAAAAGCTGATGGGATTAATAACGAATCATTTCGATCAGGATCAGCTTGTCGAAATGGCGGTTCGGGAGGGTGTTGCCGGTCTTCTTTACAAAAATCTAAAAAAAGCCGGGGTGCTCCGGTATCTGGAGTATCAGCATATCGGGCGTTTACAGTCCGCCTATTATCTCACCGTACGTTTTAACCTGAAATTGATCTACGATTTAAAAGAAGTTCTCCTGCAATTGAACAAAAAGAATATCAAAGTGGTGCTGTTGCAGGGGATACATCTTTTACAGCAAATATACAAAGATGTCGGTTTAAGACCTCTGACGGACATCGATCTATGGGTTTTGCCCGAAACCCGTGAGGCTGTGGATGGGGTGCTAATCCAACTGGGTTATGAAAAAGACCGCCTTTATCCGAATATCTTCAAAAAAGCTTCAACGATCATTGATCTAAACACCCATATTTTTTGGGCTGACCGGATCCAGAGTCGGAAAATGCTTATCAACGAAAAACAGGAGGTGCTGTATCAAAACTGCCGAATCATCGACTTTGAAGGACAAAAGGCATACGGTCTCGGTCGAGTAGATCAGGTCATATATCTAAGCTTGCATACGATCAAACATTATGCCGATCGATTGATCTGGCTGGTGGACCTTAAGAATCTGCTTCAGGATTGGCAATCATCTGATTGGGAACGGCTTCGCATGCGCTGCAAAGAGCTGGGACAGGAAAACGCAATCGATTTCATCTTAATTTTGCTCGCGCAGATATTCGACTTGCGGGAGTCTATCGCTGCCTCGGATAGTTTAGGTACCAACCTTCTGAATCCATTAGAAAAAATGATTATGAAAAATCGTTTGAACGGGAAACCATTACCGTCCTGGTCACCGATGCTTCTGTTGACCTCCGGCAAGGGTTTTTCAAAAAAAGCAGCGTTTATCTTTGAAAGTTTGTTTCCGAGACCGGAGATCCTCAGACAGGTATTTGCGAATACCCCCAATCTTAAAGTTTGGCAGCTTTACCTGAAAAGAGCGCAACAGTTGGTCGGTCACGTCAAATTGTAGTAGGATCTCACCGCCCGCTTCGCTCGAGACGCAAAGGTCGCAGAGGGGGTAAATCTTTTGATTTGTCGTTGAGAGGACGACAAATCAAAAACTCTCAGCCGTTTCTTGACAAGAAAATTTCAATCACTTTGACTCAGAGCATGCTTATGGGACACATTTCTTATTTCGTAAAGGAGGGTTGTTTATTCCTTTCTGCCCTCTCAGCAGAAAGGAATAAGATAAACATACTCTGCGTGCTCTGCGTCTCTGCGGTGAGCAAAGGTTGGGAAAATTCAATTTTGAAGGGTGAACTCGACTCTGCGATTCAAGGCCCGGCCGGATTCATCTTCGTTTGAGGCCCTGCTGATCTCAAATCCATATCCCACCGGGAGCAGTCTGTCTTTTTCGACTCCTTTTCGTACGAAATAATTCTTAACAGTACGGGCGCGCTTTTCAGACAGGATTCGATTATACTCGGCAGTTCCGATATTGTCGGTGTGGCCCTTTATCTCAACTTTGGCCTCCGGGTTTCGCGATAGCATCACGGCCACATCATCCAGAACCGAATAATACTGCGGTTTGATTTCAGATCGATCAAAATCGAATAGAATATTTGCAATCTCACCCGGCACTGTTCCTCGCCGATCGAACCCGTTTATTTCATGGTGGTTTGTTTTCTGATGCTTATTGAGACGTGCAATGTTCGATCCCGCGGGGCAACCATCCTGGTTGACTCTGACGCCTCTGGGCGTGTCCATACAAATATCCGCATAATCGGGTATGCCATCTCGATCGCTGTCTTTTTCGGGTCGATCGATATGGCTAAAGTTCTTTAAAACCATTTTAGGTGCATTGAATTGAATGGTCTTTAAACCGGATTTCGAAATAGAGAACTCGGAGATCGTATCCGGTGCCATTCGTATCTGGTTCGGTTCTAATTTCCCGGCAATCAGGTCGCCATTATTCAGAAGGATTTTTGTATCTGTCCTGTCGTCATTAATAAATTCTATTCGATTAATATCATCAGATTGAACGGTTTTTGTAAGGTAGTTGGCGCGAATGCTAATGCTGGGATTCAAGAATCTACCGGAAAAGCGGTCGTTATTTTTCATCGTAAAAATAGTGGTGGTAACCGGATAACTGGGCCCTTGAATTTCACGCCTTATCCGCAGGATATCTTCTTTTTTGAATTCTTTTGTTTCCCCGTTTTCCTGAATAAAATTTACACTGTAATCCACCCAGGAACCGCTGAATTGATCATTGTTGATTGTATTTACAACCCATCTTTCACCAGGGCGATATTCAAACGTTAGACTTTTCAGAAATTCGTTCTTGATGAGAATTTTACCGTAGGACGTTTGAAGCGTGAAAGCGGTATTCTGCACTTTTCCGAAAAGTTTATCGCCGTTTTTGATATAAACGATATCGGCCTGTCCCAATTGCGGACAAAACAAAAAAAATACTGCCAGGATGATTAGAACCCGTGCCATTTTATTCATCGATCTTATCTCCCCCAAAATTCTATTCTAAAAAATTTCAAAATTCCCCGGTTTTGAATTTTTAAATACCAAAGTTAGCTTAGTCTAATATTATATCGGCTAGAATTTCGAATACTTAATATAAATTTCACTAATATTTACGCTGATAGGGAAAAGCCCTCAGATAACGGCCGCAAGCGTAAAGATGGCCAAATTTCCCAGGGAGTGGATCGTAATCGGAACCAGTATATTTTTTTCCACCTCAAAAGAAACCGCAAAAAGGATGCCGCCGATGACCTGGGTGATCGGGAAGGTATGACCGGAGGCATGTGGCAGGACAAAAAGCAAGGTGCTTACAATTATGGCCGTTGAAATTCCATATTTTCGCAAAAATCCATACAGGATCCCGCGGAAAAAAATTTCTTCTGCCAGCGGCGCGAGAAAGGCTCCGATAAAGAAAAATGCAATCAAATCCAGAATGTTATCAGGAGGTTGCATCTGAAAAAGCGCCGGCGCAGGGATGCCCGCAAGATAAATAATCCATAATGCCACCCCGGCTACAACTCCAAAAATAACAGCCCAGATAAAGCCTTTTTTTAACCCTCTGAATATGTCGGCGAAGTTCAGCCCGATTGCCGTAAAACCCTTTTCGCGAATATTTACCAGGATAAGCAGAAAAATAATTTCAGCAAGACGTGCCAATCCCAGGCCGACCAGAGAAGGGATAAGGTTCTGTTGGACAACAAGCCACGCAATTATTTCAATGGCAGCGATGGCCAATATTGAAACTATAACGGTGCTTATTTTAATTTTATTTGTTTCCATCCAAGAGATCTCAATGCCCGATAGCCATACCACTGGGCGTACCAGTTATCGGATGCCTCAATTTTTTCGATAATTTCAGCGATTGCCGCCCTATTCCCTCTCTGGCCCAGCGCCTCGAAAGCCTTGGTTATAATATTGGGGTGCGGGTCATTTAAGAAATTTAATAGATCCGGGTATGTAACAGATGATCGCGACTTTGCCAGTGCTTTTATGAACCAATAGCGTTCGGGAATATAAGTGCTGGTTAACAATTTCGGATATGCTTGAAAGCTATTTATCTCCAACCCTTTCTCGTCAATTACCTTCAATGCCGCAACACGCTTCTGCCACCGGTCGGAATTCAATGCGTCTGATAAGTTTTCTATCGAAACATCCGGGCTTCTATTGAATTGAAAAGAAAAAAACAGAATAAGACACAAGGCGAAACATATTCCGGAAGCGATGACAGAAGATGTTCTTATTTTCAGAAAAAGGCTGAGAACAATGGTAATTAACCCATGCCCAATAACATAAACGGCAATCGCAAGGCCAAACCCATACCTTAGTGAAAGAAATGTAAACCAACGAAAAAAAGAGTGGGCGTCGCTTCTTTTTGAAAATAACTTTATTGCCTTATCTGGATTGGTCAAAAATTCTTTAGAATTTAATCGTGAAATTGGCTCACCTCGATTTTCTAAGATGAAGTCATTTTCCGCCTGAATTACTTTTAGATCAACTTCGATATTACTTGTAATCGGGACATAGTCATAGCTTATCAAAATCTTTTCAAGGCTCCTAACAGTAGTGATTTTTTTTATCTTTTCGATCCTGCAGCTTTTGAGCATCTTCTGATCCAGTGACTTAAATACCTCTGCCGGATAGAGCGTATATTTATAATAAAAGTCATTTATCCTGCTGCCAACAGGGTTGGATAGTAAAAAAATATCGCGGAAGTCGGAAAACATGCGAACGTCGGCCTGCCAGAATAAAAAAAAGGCCAGCACAACAACAGGAATGATATGAATTAGTTCATTCCTATGTCTGTTTTGCTTGTTCAGATAAGACAGACTTCTTGCGGTGGTTACAAAGACTGCCGGTGGTATCATCAAGAAGTATAGGGTAGCCAGGGGGAAAAATCCGTGAAGGTTCAATGCGATAAGGCATAGCAACCACAGGGATAGATAGAAGTAAAGAAGATATTGCCTGCGCGAAAAAAGACGGTCCCAGACCCATACCAATACCAGTGTGAGAAAAGAAATTCCTGCACCGATACTGAATGTAAAAAAAAGCCCTCCGTAAAAGGCGGGACCGAAACCCTTCAATCCGGATATTATATTTTTATTCGGTACTGTCAGGTAGCCTGCATCCTTTATGGCCATCATACTTTCGAAGAGATCGCTGTTCGAAAAATAAACCTGCACGGTTGCCAGAACCTGAGCGACAAACATGCCGATCAGTAATGCGGAAAAAGGATATAAGATATTTAGCCTTTTGGGCATAATTAATCTGTGCTCATTTGCCAATAACAGCACGAAAAACCTTTCTCTTTAGTGATCTACAGATAATTTTGAATCTTCAAAAATTTGCTTGCCACCAAGTGATATGATATATTTTTCTAGAAGTGGTTTCAAAACCCATCTGAGGCTCAATGGCTGTGTTGTCCCGCTAATTGAAATGCTCACGTACTAACGTGTACGCTCCGCTTTCAATTAGCGGGACGCCTTGCCCTTGAACCTGATCTGAGGTTTTGAAACCACTTCTAATAACATAAAACAAAATGAACTCTTTTTAAAATTTGAAACACTTAATTTAGAATTTTATCATTATAGAGACCCATCAGGTCAAGAAAAAGAACAAAGGAACTATCAATTTTGATTGTTGCCGTTCATCAACCCCAATATCTGCCATGGCTCGGTTACTTCGACAAAATGAGAAAGGCGGACGTATTCTGTTATCTGAATGATGTTCAATATAAAAAGAATGAATGGCAAAACCGAAATCGTATAAAAACTGCTCAAAGCTGGCAATGGATTACGGTTCCGGTGCGCTATCATTTTCCGGAAAAAATCCATGAAGTTCATATAAACAATGGCGTCGATTGGATGCGAAAACATCTCCAGGCTTTAATTAGCAATTATCGCCGGGCGCCGTATTACAGCAAGTATATGCCGATTTTCGAGGAAGTGTATGCCGGGAAATGGGAGCTCATATCTGAATTAAATGTTCATCTGACAGAACGCCTTAAAAGTGCCTTAGGCTTGCAAGAAAAGCCCACCGTGCTCTCATCGGATTTAGAGCTTAGAGAGGAACCGACCGACCGGCTTATCGATATCTGTAAGGCGCTGGGAGCTGATACGTATCTGGCGGGGCAGGGCGGGGCTGATTATATGGATCTGGAGCGATTTGAAAAGAATGGCTTGAAGCTGATTATTCAGGAATTTCAGCACCCGGTATACCCGCAATTGTTTGGAGAATTTCAATTTCATCTGTCCATCGTGGATCTGCTTTTTAACTGCGGTCCCGAGAGTATGAACATCATTCGTGAGGCAAACCCTGGATGATTACCGATGGGTTTTTCAATAACAGATGTCTTTCTTATCCTGAAAGTCTAACATTACAATCCATATGGAAATATGGAGTGTTGGAATAATGGAATAAAAAATATCTAATAAATAAGGAATCACACTTTAAAAACCCAATACTCCATTACGCCATTTTTCTATTATTCCTTTTTGGGCTCTGCCCCAAAAAACTTTATTTTTAGAGGTTCAATATGCAAAAAGCGACCATATTAGCGATAGGAGCGCATCCCGACGACATCGAATTCGGCTGCGGCGGGACGCTGATCAAGTATAGTGAAAGAGGCCACCGACTTTTCCTGTATATTATGACCGAGGGCGGACTTGGCGCTGAAACCTCGACACGGGTTACTGAGCAGATGGCTTCCAAAGCCATTCTGGGAGCCGAGGATATATTCTGGGGCGGCTATAAGGATACCCATCTCGTTGTGGATATTGAACTTATCGGGAAGATTGAAACCGTTATCAAAAAAGTACAGCCGGATTTTATCTTCTGTAGCTATCCGGAAGATACCCACCAGGACCATCGTCATCTCTCCCAGGCCGTCATGTCAGCCACGCGATATATTCGCAATGTCCTTTTTTATGAAGGGCCGACAACCCAGAATTTCGAACCGCATGTGTTTGTGGATATTGCAGACACTCTCGATAAAAAAATAAATGCACTTAATGCGCACAAGTCCCAGGTAATGAAGACCAACATCGAAGATCTTTCAATTGTTGAAGTCGCCCGCTCCAGCGCCAACTTTCGCGGGATTCAGGGTAGGGTTAAGTTTGCCGAAGCGTTTCATTCACTTCGATTATTTATTAATATTTGAATTTTTGTCATTTAATATTGTTTCGAATTTCGGATTTCGTATTTCGTATTTAATACGATATCCATTATGTCCTGAGCTATTAGGATCCATTCGGAAAATGAAAAATCGAGCAGAACGAAATTTGGACTTTATTCCTCATTCGCGACCGATGCTGGGTGAAGAAGAGGCAAGCGCAGCTGCGGTGGTTATCAGGTCCGGAAATATCGCCGAAGGACAGGTGGTTCAAAGATTTGAAAATGCTTTTGCCGAAAAGCTGGGTGTCAGGCATGCAGTGGCCACGAGTTCCGGAACAGCGGCTCTGCATCTTGTTCTTTTAGCAATGGGCGTAGGTCCCGATGATGAGGTGATTATCCCCAGCTATGTGTGCACGGCCCTGCTGCATGCGGTACGGTATGTCAGGGCCAGGCCGATTCTGGCAGAGATCGATCCGGTTACTTATAATATCGATCCTGATGATGTGCAAAAACGGATGACCATCCGGACCAAAGCTATTATTGTTCCGCATATGTTTGGCCTGGCTGCCGATCTGGATAAACTCCTCAAATTGGATGTTCCCATCATAGAAGATTGCGCTCAGGCTGTGGGCGGGACATATCGCCAAAAACCGCTGGGCACCTTTGCCGATGCGGCCATTTTTTCTTTTTACGCAACCAAGATGATGGCCACCGGAGAAGGGGGAATGGTTACATCCAGTTCGATAGAACTCATTGAGCGCATCAGAGATCTAAAAACCTATGATCAGAAAGAGGCTGATGCGGTTCGGTATAATTATAAAATGACCGATGTTCAGGCAGCCATCGGAGAAGTGCAGCTTGCGCGTCTCGATGATTTTATCGATCAGAGAAAAAGCATAGCGCATCGGTATGTTAAGTCATTAGAATCGTTAAATATAAAAATTCCAAAGGCGCATACCGGACACAGCTATTATCGTTTTGTTATTGGATTGGAAACCAATTGTGATTCGTTTATCCGGTTATTTTCCCGTCGAGGGATTGGATGTGCCCGGCCGGTATTTCTACCGATTCACCACCTTTTAAAACTGGACGGTTATCCGCTTACGGATCATGTTTGGAAAACGGCTTTATCCGTTCCGATTTATCCCGCCCTTAGCAACAACCAGATCGAAAGATTAATTACCGAATGTATTGATGTTTTCAAAAATAATACAGGTCGGCAGTAAGGTGACATGAAGGTAAATTTTGCCAGATTTTTGACAGTAATGGTTATCAATATGAGTGGCAATTGATAATTATTTAGATTAATTTTAATTAGTTATCCATCCACTTTTCTCCTCTTGAAATGGCATGAAAAATGCATTCTGAATTAACCCAAGTGCGTTAAAATTCAAAGGATATTAAGGTCTTCACTCAATTTCGATTCTTTTAGATCCTTCCGGCATCCAATCATGGATGTGAAGGGTGTTTTTTGCGTCCGTCTGCTTGAATGCGTCAAATATATGATAATCACGCGGCAATTCACTATTTATGGTTGAAATTGTAAAAGGCAAAACATCTAAAAACTTCATGAAACCGGGCATTGTTTCCCCAAAATCAATGTCTGGAAATGCCGGTATTCACCTGCTTGTTAATAAAAAAGAAGCGCAGGGTGAAAGCAGCTTACGTTCTTTGAACATTAACTGGTTTCTCTATATCTCATCGGCTGTCTTGGCCTGTATTCTTTTTTTGCCGCCGGTACGCGGGTTTTTTTCGAATATCGGTTGGAGATGGGCCCATATTTTGTGTCTGTCATTTACGCTCTCGTTCTGCTTGAACCCGGCCTTTGCCTGGATTGCCAGAAAATTTAATATCCTTGACATGCCGGATGCGCGCAAACTTCACAAAGAAGCCACCCCCTTGCTAGGCGGGGCGGCTGTTTTTATCGGATTTAGTCTTGCCATCCTGACAAACGGTATTTTCTCCAAACCGGTGCTGGCTATTTTGATAGCAGCATTAATGCTCTTTGCAGTCGGTTTACTGGATGATTTTAAGGGAGTTTCTGCCGGGTTAAAGCTTTTGGTCCAACTGGCCTGTACTCTGTTGGTTATGAGCTGCGGAATTGTGCTGCGCGTTTTGCCGGTAGATATGGGTATTATTGCAACAATTGGTAATAGCTTTCTGACGGTTTTCTGGATTATCGGAATTACCAATGCCATGAATTTTTTTGATGGTATGGATGGCCTGGCTGCCGGCCTGGGAGCCTTGATTTCATTTTTTCTGGGTGTGGTTGCATTTCAAACCGCTCAACCTTTCTTGGGGTGGATTGCGGTCGCGATGCTGGGCGGTTGCCTCGGGTTTTTGCCATTTAATCTCCGGCCTAAAAAAGGTGCAGCCATTTTTCTGGGAGATGCCGGCAGTATCGTTATTGGATTTATTTTGGCCTGTGTGGCGGTATATGGAGATTGGTCCGAGAGCAGTCCGGTTGTCGCGCTGGTTTCACCGGTCCTCATTTTCTGGATTTTAATCTTCGATATGGTTCACATTACGGTGGATCGAATACTGACAGGTAAAGTGACAAATTTTAAGGAATGGATCGAATACGTGGGGAAGGATCACCTTCACCATCGTCTGGCAAACATACTGGGCGGGAAAAAACAAAGCGTGCTCTTCATTTATCTGCTGGGTCTATGTCTTGGCACCAGTGCAGTTGTGTTGCGCAATGCCAGGCCGGCCGATGCCGTTTTGCTGATTATCCAGGCCTGCATAATGATGGTACTGGTTACGGTGCTGGAGAGGCGTGGGCGGCTCGCCAACGGATCGCTGAAATCTAAGCCTTAATTCTTCTTGCAATAACACCGTCTCGTATTAAGTGTTTTTGATTTAATCGGACTGAGAATTGCGCAACCTGATTTTTTTGCTCTGATTCATTAAAGTTGAGCTTAAAATTGGCCAATAAATCCTCTGGAGATTAAAAGCGTGGTGCAATTTAGAAATATAGAAAGCAAGACCGGAGCATTGCGGCGGCCATCCGGCACCAAGAATGCCAAGTTAAGTTTTGCAAAGCTTACCGAGGGACGGACAGAAACCGGTAAAACGGCACTTCAGACGCCTCCTGATGAAAGCCGCAAACTGCTTTACGAGAAGGCATCTGCATACTTAAGTGATGTTTTGAATGCGATACGTAATCGTAAAGCGTTTACCCTTGAGAAAGGCTTTGAGGTTGTTAGAAAAATCGTCGGCACGAATCATCCCCAGGACCCGGCACTTGTTATGGCGCTGCACCATGATGATTGCCGTCAATATGTTATTCATCACCCCGTCAATGTATCTATTTTTGCCATAAAGGTGGCCGATCACCTTGGCATTAGCAGGGAAAAACAGGTGGAAATCGGAATGGCGGGACTATTGCACGACGTGGGCATGGCGGTGGTCCCGGATAAAATCCTTTTCAAGCAGGGCAAACTGAACGATGCGGAAATTAAGATATTCAGACAGCGGCCCAATTTCAGCTCTAAAATCCTACGAACTTTAGGTGATAAATATGCCTATCTGGCCGAATGCGCGGTGCAGGTCTATGAACGGGTAGACGGATCCGGATATCCGCGTGGTTTGCAGGCAAGCGAAATGCATGAGTATGCTCAGCTCATCGGGCTCCTGGATATGTACGAATCTCTGATTCATTCCAGACCGCAAAGGGCCAAGCTTACGCCTTTTGCGGCGGTTAAAGAAATTATTAATACCAGCAAAAAGCACTTTCAGAAAGAATATCTAAAAGCGCTTCTGAGCATTTTTACGGCCTTTCCGATTCACAGCTATGTGCGGCTGAATTCGGATGCGATCGGCAAAGTCATCGAAACCTATCCGGATCAGCCCATGAGACCTAAAATTCAGATAATATATGATTCTCAGAAACGCAAAGTATTAACGGAAAAGATTGTCGCACTGCCCGAGGATCCGCTCTTGCATATTGTCGATTCAATTAATGAGAACCAGATCCGGCGACTTGTTCAAGGCTGAATACCAACCTGACCGGGAAAGGTAATTCGCTCAAGAGCCGGAATTTAATTTTAATTGAATTTAAGTTTTTTACACTTTTGCCGATATTAAAGATGAAACAAATAAGAGACGCATAAGTTTCTTAAAAACAACGTTAATTCAATTACTTAAAACATATTTTCAAAATAAGATGAAATAAGCCGTAAAAATTCGAATAAAATGCGCTATTTGTTGGCGTTTTATTCATAAAAAAGGAAATATTGTTTATGTATTTAGAGCATTGGGGTCTTCAAAAATCGCCATTCGGGAATGTGCCGTCACGGGATGTGTTTTATCGTTCCCCCCAGCATGAAGAAGCCCTGCGCCGGTTGTTGTATGCGATCGAGCATCGTAAAGGGGTGGCTATGCTCACCGGTGAAGTCGGTTGCGGTAAAACAACGGTAACCAAAGCCCTCATTAACCACCTCAATCGGGATCAATTTCAGTTTCAGATTATTTCCAATCCCGCTTTGCAGCCCACAGATCTCATCAAGGCCATTTTGTTAAAATTGGGCGATACGAGTTCCGATAATGGCTCCAAAACAATATTGCTTGACCGACTCCAGAAATTACTCGTTCAAAATGCAGAGCAAGGTATCAGCACGGTATTGGCCATCGACGAGGCCCATGTGATTTCGAACCAGGCAACGCTGGATGAGCTGCGAATGCTGCTTAACATTCAGTCCGAAGATGAGTTCCTCATTACACTGGTCCTGTTGGGCCAGCCCCCGTTGCTGAAAAATATATCAGAGCTTCAGCCTTTGAAAGAAAGGATCAGTATAAAATTTAATCTCGAACCCTTGGATATTGAAAACACCTTACGTTATGTTGTCTTTCGGCTGAAAAACGCCGGGGCAAGCCGCGGGATTTTCACCCGGGAAGCCATTGAAGCACTTTATGAATTTTCAGGAGGTATTCCCCTGCGGGTCAACAACGTGAGTGATCGGTGCCTGTTGATCGGTTTGATGCAAAAAGCCGAACTGGTGGACAGCAAAATAGTTGAGGACGCGATAGAAGATCTCGGCTCTTGACGATGTGTTGGATACAAAAAAAAATATAGAGGATAGAAAAATGGATACCCATTCAAGAACTGGATTGGTATTGGCAGGATGCCTGACGGTATTGATTACAATCGGATGTGCACAGCACAAAGCCTATCAATCATCGCCGGACAGGCCGGTAATTGCGAAAGCGGCCGGTCTGGTGGCTGCCGGTAAATTCCACTCGGTTGTCATGGAAGATATGGATAATGACGGGAACATGGATGTTGTCGGCGGCGCGAGCACGCCGGGTTTGGTCACCATCAGCTATGGTGACGGCAGCGGCGCGGTGTCCGAACCGCAGTTTCTTCCCGTCCATGGTGAAGTCCGATCGGTAGCGGTGGGGGATTTCAATGAAGATGGGCTTAATGATATTGCCTTTTCCGTCGAAAGAGAAACCTCCGGAATTCGTCTGTGGATCAATCAGCCCAATCGCAGATGGAAGCAGGAAAACGGTCCAACAAAGCTAAATCAATACCAGAATATAAAAACTGCCGATGTAAATGGTGATGGACACATGGATATTATTGCCGCCAATTCTACTGAAGATTCAAATGCCGGGGTGCAGGTTTGGTTGGGTAATGGAAAAGGCGGTTGGATTGCGGAATCCGGTCCTACAACATTGGGGCGCTACATGGATGTGGCCGTGGCGGATCTCAACAAAGATGGTTTACCGGATCTGATCGGAGCCGGCTGGGGGATATCCGGTGCCTTACGTGTCTGGCTTGGAGATGGAACCGGCAGGTGGTTTTCCATATCGCCTTTAAATAAAGGAAGCTACTACGGTGTCAGTGTCGGTGATGCAGACAGTGATGGAAACCTGGATATCCTGGCCGCGGCCCACAAAGGCGGGATCCAGATATACGTCGGAGACGGGCAAGGTAACTTCAAATGGCTCAAGAACGGACCGGAAGTAGGGTCGTCAGGAGAAAAGAGTTTCTGGAATGTCGTTTCTGTAGATCTGGATGGTGATAACCGCATGGATATTATTGCCAGTTCCCTTGATTCCCTGGGTCTTCTGGCCTGGTTAAATGAAGGTGAACATAGCTGGAACCAATTCGAGGGACTGTTCCCAACTACCGGGATTTATCATGGGATAGCCGTGGCTGATTTGAATGCCGATGGGCATCTGGATATTTGTGCGACCAGTTATGGTGAAGGCATTCAAATATGGCCGGGAAATTCGGGGGCGGCGATAAGAGCAAGACAAATGGAAATTGAGCAGCTGCCGACGGCTGATAGACTTGCTGCCATGCAAGCGCCTATGGAGAATGCGGTTTTTGCCACCGTAAACGGAATCGAGGAATATAAAGTCGGCCCCGGAGATCTTCTTGAAATTACCTCGTGGGAGGCAAATGAGCCTAAAAAAGAAGAAATCGTGATTCGACCGGATGGAAAAATATCCTTTGGCTTTGTGGAGGATTTATACGTGAATGGTTTAACAGTATCACGACTGGATAATTTACTCACAAAGCATATCAGGAAATATTTAAGGAAGCCGCGCTTGGATGTGATCGTAAAAGAGTATAACAGCAAAACCATTACTCTACTGGGAGCGATCCAATTTAGAAATCAAGCCAATACCGGACCCGGTAAATATCGGCTTAGAGGGAAAACGACCTTGCTTGAGAGCCTTACGAATGCAGGTGGACCATCTGAAAGGGCCAATTTGAACAGTGTCAATATTCGCCGCAAAAATGGCGATTCAATTAACATTGACCTGTTTAAGGCCATAAATCAGGGGGACCCCAGTAAGGATTTTGTGCTGGATGATGGCGACGTCGTTTTTATTCCGACTCTGGATAAGGACGGCCGAAGAGTATATGTGTTTGGTGAGGTCGATAGGCCAGGAGCCTACACTTTTAAGAGCGAACAGATACGTCTGGTCGATGCGATTTCTGAAGCCGGTGGACCCACCATGTTTGCATCTGAATCTGAAACCAGGATCGTCCGTGGCGATATTACCAAACCAGAGGTCATCACCGCAAATCTTAAAGGGTTGCTGGAAGACGGCGACCAATCCCAAAATGTCGCACTTTTATCCGGGGACCTGGTGTATGTCCCGCGCAGTGGATGGGGAAATATCAATTTCTTTGCAAAGCGGATCCGACCGTTGCTGGAACTTATCCTCTGGCCCGCGAGAGTTGTCAATGATTGGGATCGCGCCTATGATGTCATTACGAATGAGAATTAATCTTAATATCCAGCTGGCTCACTTATAGGCAGGGTAGAATACTCTACATTTTCGTCTCCACGAAAAAAATTTAAATTAAGCAGGCGAAGAGTTTGTAATTCGAGTTATAAAAAACCGCATATATTGACTTATAACACGATCGCGCGAATGAGTGAAAGTTTTATCGAATGGCTCAATATGATGTAGATTTAAGAGATTACTGGCGGATTATCCGCAAAAGAAAGACCTATATTATCTTTTTAATCATAATTGTTGGTATCTGCAGTCTCGGATTTGCCAAATTTAAAGAACCAGTACCGCTTTACGAAGCTGTT
>WOR8_10009105_pt1 | contig 16465 bp, 17 predicted proteins | sample DeeMarSeWOR38_10_FD_19890 | JGI IMG/M metagenome (IMG submission 19890) | reverse complement strand
TGATAATCCTCTGCCGGGTAAAATGTCTTTGCTTCTTCTATCGGTGTGACAATGGGTTTGTCATACACACCTCGTTTGTCAAGCTCTGCCTTTGACTCTTCTGCCAGCCTTTTCTGTTCTTCAGTTGTGTAAAAAATGGCAGTGGTATAGGCATGACCCCGGTCCACGAACTGGCCGCCGGGATCGGTTGGATTTACCTGATGCCAGTAGACATCAAGGAGCTTATCATAGGAAACCCTTGCAGGATCATAGACAATTTCCACCACCTCGATATGCCCGCCAGCAGAATAGTTTTCATAGGTCGGATTCTCGGTGCTCCCTCCTGAATAGCCTGATGTCACTGAAAGTACACCGTCCAGTTCCTCAAAGGGCTTTTCCATGCACCAGAAGCAGCCCCCGGCAAAAATTGCCCTTTCCTTTGTAATCGTATTGTCGCTCATGGTCTGCATCTCCTTATTATTAGCGGCAAAGACCCCATGTACTGCCAGCAGCAGAACCAGGCCGATGCTCATCAGAGTTGTTATGGTCTTTTTCATTTCCCTACCTCCTGTATCATGCACTTGCATGTTTATGGATTTGATTTAAATTCCATTCTTTTATAATAAACACTAATATATCTAAATAAAGGACGCGTAACGCTATTGTAAAGATTATGTAAAAAACTGAACGTTTTCATGCAGGCTGAAATCTTATGAAGAGATGCGAATGGGCAACCGGTGATGAAACATATCTTGCCTATCATGATACGGAATGGGGCGTGCCGGTTCATGATGACAAAAAACTCTTTGAAATGCTCATACTTGAAGGGGCCCAGGCCGGCTTGAGCTGGCTGACCATTTTAAAAAGAATGGAAAATTACCGGCAGGCATATGACGGGTTCGACCCGGTGAAAATTGCGCAATGGGATCAGGAAAAGATCGAATCGTTGCTGCGGAATCCAGGCATCATCCGCAACAGGCTCAAAGTTGCGGCGGCAAGAACCAACGCCAAGGCTTTTCTGGAGGTTAGCGGGGAATTCGGCAGTTTCGATGGATTCATCTGGTCCTTTGTCGGAGGCAAACCCATCCGTAATTCCTGGAAGACTGTAAAAGACATTCCAGCAACAACATCCACGTCGGACAGAATGAGCAAAGAACTGCAAAAAAGAGGGTTCAAGTTTGTCGGCTCCATTATCTGCTACGCCTTCATGCAGGCCGTCGGCATGGTGAACGACCATACCGTTGACTGCTTCAGGCACAAAGTCCTTTAAAAAAACATGAAATGAATATCATATTCAAACAACTTCAGATCTATGGATTTCTGATAACAAGAACAGGGCACCAGGTCCCGGCATATGAAAAAATGCCGACCTATTAAAGAACTGGCTCCAAAATGTCACAGGGACGATAGTCATGAAGGATTTAATAAGAATAATAGTTGCAGCAGCTGTCATAATCATTGGAGTAACAGATGCCATGGCGATAGAAGAGGCTAAATACGATGTGATTATCAAGGACAACCGGTTCGAGATCCGCAATTATGCACCCCACGTCCTCGCGGAAACCATCGTTGAAGGCAGCCTTGAAGATGCTGGAAGCAAGGCATTCAACAGGCTCTTCCGCTATATCTCGGGTGAAAACCGGTCACGCGTAAAAGTGGATATGACGGCTCCCGTGTCCCAAAAGTCAGCCGGAGAGAAGATCAAGATGACGGCTCCGGTAGGACAGCAGCCTGTGGAGGGAAAATGGGCTGTAAGCTTCATGATGCCGGCTGCATACACCCTGGAAACCCTACCAGAGCCGGAGGACCCAAATATCACATTGCGTCAGGTTCCAGCTCGACGGATGGCTGTGGTCCGCTATTCGGGTTTCTGGAGCGAGAAGAGCTACCAGCGTAACAAGGTGAAACTGGAATCATGGATTCATGGACAGGGCCTTACCGTTGTGGGCGATCCCATATGGGCCCGCTATAATCCTCCATTTACACCCTGGTTTTTAAGGCGCAACGAAATCCTGATCCCGGTTGATGCAGGCGCTGAAGCAGATCATTAGGTGCAGTGCATGGCTTTTTAGGCAGAAGCAGCACAGGATCAAGTCTCGAATATGAGAATGTGAGATCGATTGTTTTATGCACCAAACAATGACTGCCACATGGTTTGATGAAAATTGATATTTTGTATTTCTGCTCTTGATGTTTATCGTAAGGAAATGATGCGCGAAAAGGAAACGCTACATGGCTGAGCAGGTGTTGGAAGCTCGTGACCTGAGCAAGTCATACCGGGTTGACGCCCGGAGGATCACCGTGCTTGACACTATCAGCATGACGGTGAAAAAGGGTGAATTTCTGGTCATTGAAGGCAAAAGCGGCAGCGGCAAATCCACTCTGCTGAGCCTGCTGTCCGGTCTCGACAAGCCTGACAGCGGCCGGATCATCCTGCATGGTACGGATATCACCGGACTGAGCGAAGACCAGCTCGCCCCGTTCCGCAACCGGACAATCGGCTACGTGTTTCAATCCTTCCACCTGGTTCCGTCGCTGACCGCCCTGGAAAATATCATGTTCCCTGCCGAATTGAACCGTGATCCCGAGGCAGCCGCCAAGGCGGCAGAACTGCTCCGCCGCGTTGGCCTGCACCAGCGCGACGACAATTTTCCGCACCAGCTGTCGGGCGGTGAAAAGCAACGGGTCGCCCTTTGCCGGGCCCTGGTGAATAACCCGCAGATAGTCTTTGCAGATGAGCCGACCGGGAACCTCGACTCTGCCAGCAGTGAAACGATACTGCAGCTGCTCCTGGAGCTGCGGCGCGAACTGGATACAACTCTTGTAATGGCGACACACAGCAGGGAGATAAGCCGCACTGCAGACCGCATAATACGTCTGCTCGACGGCAGGATTTTTTCGTAACGTCTCGGTATTCTTCCATACATTCCGACTAATAATGCAGGTGCAATGCTCCACTTACGTTTCATATACAGGCAGATCAGGAGCTCCAATAAACAGGCGCTGATTTTTGTCCTCTGCGTAGCCTTGTCGCTGCTTACCCTGGTTTCACTGGGAGGTTTCAGCAGGTCGGTGCGCAATTCCATGCTCAAGGATGCCAGACAGCTGCACGCCGCCGACATCATTATACATTCCCATTATCCCCTCTCGCCGGACCTGGATGCGGCCATAAAAAGGTACGAGAAAAAGGGGCTGGCAGCAGGCGTTCTGGTGCAAGAATTTTACACTATGGCCAGCAGCCCGATCCTGAAGAAATCGGTACTCAGCCATCTCAAGGTTGTTGAGGATGGCTACCCCTTTTACGGCAAGGCAATAATCGTCGAACAGGCGGTACTTGACCGGTTGGGCGTCGGTCTTGGCGATCGCTTGCAGATCGGTTCGGCTGAGCTGACCATTGCCGACACTGTGACTGCGGAGCCGGACCGGCCGGTTTCCTTCTTTTCCTTCGGCCCGCGCATCTTTATTGCAGCTGCAGACCTGAATGGCCTTGACCTGATCAGAAAAGGAAGCCGCATCCATTACAATTACCTGCTCAAGGTCTACGACCCCGCCATGGTTGATGTCATGGCACGGGAGCTGGGAGCTGTTGCCGCAGAGCAACAGGAACGGGTCAATACCTTTGAAAACGCCGAATCAGGTGTCAAACGGTTCTTTGAAAATTTTCTTTTCTTCCTGAACCTCATCGGCATATTTACCCTGCTGCTGGCCGGCATCGGCATCCAGACCGCACTGCGCGCCCTGCTGCGGGACAGTGAATACACCATCGGTGTCATGAAGGCAATGGGAGCCACCAATCGCTTTGTCTGCAGCCATTTCATAGTGATGATAATGCTGCTCGGTACGGTCGGCACAGTTCTGGGGCTGGGCGTAAGCTCCCTGCTGCAGCTTTATTTTCCCATTCTTTTTGCCGGCATCCTGCCGGCCAGTGTCAACCTGGAGATCGCCTGGGGTGTGGTTTTCGAGGGGTTGCTGCTGGGCACCGCGGTGGTTGGACTGTTTTCCTTCCTGCCGCTGCATCGGGTCAGGAACCTCAAGCCGGCCGCTATTTTCCGCAAGGAAAGCAGTGCGGCTGAAAGGGGGCTGGATCAGTATATAGCCGCTGCACTCATCATTTGTTTTTTTACCGGTCTGACCATCTGGCAGCTTGAAGACGTCACCACCGGCATCTATTTCGTCCTCGGCCTTTTCGGCCTGCTTGGTATGACCACTTTTATCACCGGGGTCCTGCTAAGGATCCTGCGCAAAAACCGGCCTCGCACCCTGGCCCTGCGCCAGGCCTTCAGGGGATTGTTCCGGCCGAAAAACGCCACGCGCGCCATTATTATCACCCTCTCCGCCTCTCTTTCCGTCATTTTTTCCATCTACCTCATCGAACAGAACCTGCAGTCCACCTTTATCCAGTCCTATCCCCCTGATCTGCCGAATGCTTATTTTCTGGACATCCAGACCTCTCAGCGCCGGGATTTCGCCAATATTATCGGTACAGAAGCACAGTACTATCCCATCATCAGGGCGCGGCTCACCTCCATCAACGGGCAGCCTATCGACCGTGAGGCGGAAAAGCAGCGGAGAACGGATAACCTGTCCCGTGAATTCAACCTAACCTACCGCGACTACCTGCTCGCTGACGAGCAGTTTCGCCAGGGCAACTCGCTTTTTGGCGACAAGATTCAGCAACTGGAGCAGCACGGAGAAGCACCGGTGTCCGTCCTGGATACAGTGGCCGAAATTGGTGATATAAAGATGGGGGATCTTCTGGTCTTCAACATACAGTCCATTCCCGTCAGGGCCAGGGTGACAAGTATTCGCACCCGGACAGAATCCCAGGTACGCCCCTATTTTTACTTTGTGTTCCCGGAAGAGACACTGAAGGCGGCGCCGCAGACCATTTTCAGCTCGGTGAAAATAGACCGGGCAGTGCTTGCCGAGGTGCAGAACAGGCTGGCCGATGAACTGCCCAACATAACAGTTATCGACATCGCCAAAACCATTGAGGTCCTGGCCAGGATCATGCACAAACTCTCTACCATCGTGCAGTTCTTTACTTTCTTTTCCATCGTTGCCGGGCTGCTGATCATTATCAGCTCGATCTTTGCAACCCGGCTGGCAAGAATTCGGGAAGCCGTGTATTATAAGATACTGGGTGCCAGATCCGCTTTTGTCCTGCAGGTGTTCACCCTTGAGAACCTTGTGGTTGCAATGGTCTGCGGCCTGCTGGCCGCCCTCATCGCCCAAGCCGGCAGCTGGATCGTCTGCAGCCGAATCTTTGCAATTTCCTATGATCCCAAGCCCGGCAGCACGGTGATAATGATCACTATAACCGTTCTGCTGGTTATAGGCGTAGGGATCGGGGCTTCGCTATCAATACTGCAACAGAAACCCGCCGGTTTTCTGCGGGATGAGGAGTGAGAAATGAAGATACAGGAACAAAAACCCGGCTTGAAAGCGCTTTGCCTGCTCCTGCTCTTGGTTCTTGGTCTTACAGGCTGCGACCGGCGGGAAAGTCCTGCGAAAACCAGCGCGCAGACTCCACAGCCTGCAAAGATTTACGAAGGCACCATATTCGCGGTGGGCGACAGTTTAACCGCCGGCCTGGGTGTAGCGGCAGACGAGGCCTATCCTGCTCTGCTGCAGAAAAAACTGCAGCAGAGCGGTTACAACTGGGAGGTGGTCAATGCAGGGATCAGCGGAGAAACCAGCAGCGGCGCTCTTACCCGCATCAGCTGGATACTGGCCCAGAAACCTGATATTGTTATCCTGGAAACCGGCGCCAATGATGGCATGCGCGGTATCCCCATCAGGGTTGTCAAGGAAAACATCAGCCAGGCGGCCCGTCTTTTAAAGGAAGCAGATGTCGAGGTCGTTCTCGCCGGCATGCAGATGCTGCAAAATCTCGGGCCTGACTATACAGAGCAATTCGCCGCTGTCTATCCTGCCGTTGCCGAAGAACAGAACATCATCCTTATCCCGTTTTTCCTGGAACAGGTCGCAGGCACACCATCTCTCAACCTGCCTGACTTCATTCACCCGAACCCGGAGGGTCACCGTATCGTCGCCCAAACAGTATATCCCTTTATTGTACAGGCAATTATGAAAAAAAAGCCCTGAGAAAAAAATAAAGCGGCACCACAGCTGTCTTATTTTCCATTGCGGTCAGTTACGGTTGAAAATCAGAAGTTAATATCCGGTGGCAGTTTCCTGTAGGCATCCCAAATCTTTGTTTTCATTGCCTCAATCCTGCTGCTTTCAAAATCACCTTCGCATATTTTGAACTCCACCAGCTCATTAAGCAATGCGTCAACCTCTGATTCCAGGAAGCGGCACCATTCTCCCCTGCAAATCCCGCTCAAATCTCGCACCTTATTGATATCATTCTCTAAAATATCCAAATAGGCATTCATCTGTATCACCTCCCGTTCCTGCGTTTAGCACTATTGCTTATAGTAATATTATAAGCACTGGAAACGGAAAAATAACGAGACTCTTTGCAATTAATAAACCCCGGACCGCTGACAAAAAAACAAGAAACGCAATGAAGTGTCATCCTGCAGAAAAAAATTATATTTGACTATTTGCAGAACATGGATGAATAATAGGTTCTCAAATACCATGCAGTGTTTCTTGCGTGACATTCCACCATGCAACCGGCGCAGAACAAGATATTATAAGCCTTATTACTTTTTTCAACACACGTTCAATGTCCGGCAAACGTGATACGATCATCCAGTGGGTTTCCTTGATAGCGGGCGGGTTAATCACCCTGCAGATTGGCTACATACTCTCAAGGGGTGAAGCATTCTGCTTGAACGACGGCTGCAGGGTTGTTGAAAAACTGACTGCCATTCCTCCCCTCTATATAAATATTGCAGGGCTGCTCTACTTTATTTTGCTTTTCAGCACCAGCCGCTGGTCTGAGGTCAGGTCAGGAACCCGCCTTGAGCAACCCCGCCTGCTGCTGCTTCTAGGCCTCGCCGTTGAGGGCGTACTGCTGAGTTATCAAATCTTTGTCATTCAGATTTTTTGTTCCTACTGTCTTGCCATCTTTGCCATAATTCTACTACTGAATATACTCTGCGGCTGGCAGCAGATACTTTTCGGCCTTCCTCTTTTCAGTGCCACGGTCGCATCCTTTGCAGTGCTCAATTTCAGCCCTGCTTCACTGCTTGCCCTCAGAAGCGACACCCTTGCCTCCGGCACATATGCAGTCAAGAAATGTGCCGCGCCGGCGAAAAAGCTTTACTTCTTTTTCTCATCTGATTGCCCGCATTGCAAAAATGTTCTCGCGCTCCTGGAAAATTGCAACAACTGTGAATTTCATTTCAACCCCATAGATAAAAACCAGACCCTTGCGATTCCCGAGCTGGAGTACACCCCTTCCTTCAACCCCTCATTGAACCGGGTTGTTCTGTCTATATTAAACATTTCGACCATCCCGGTGCTCCTCGTGCAAAACAATGATGGTTTAACCTTTATAAAGGGGGAGGAAAGTATTAACCGTTTCGTCAGCCGGACATGCTTCCGACAGGAGCAGGACCAATCAAGTGATTCGTCCCTGTATAGCGTTCCGGCAGAAATGAATTTATATGATGAACAGGAAGGGGAATGCGCCATCGAGGTGGAGTGCCCGGATGAAACGGATACACCGCAGAGACCACCTCCACAGTAAGGGTTGCATTCCCGCATAATCCTTTCAGCGTGAAGTTGACAGGCACACTCCAGGATTCATCAATTATGCCTGATCCCTGGCATTACAATCTCAGGACATAGCGCAGATACGCCATTATGCCCGTGATGATCTGAGTCAGTGCCAGAACGAGAATTATCAGGTTGTTTAGGCCATGGATTGCTGGAAGAATTGTGCGATGCTTGGGATTAAGATACAGGAAAAAACCTGAAAAGATGCCGAACAGACCAAGGGGCAGCATTATCATGGCAACCACTTCATGCAGCCCCATGTCGGGGCTGAGCAAATAGCGGTTTACCATGATAAACCCGGCAGCAATTTTACAGTTTTGCCCAAATGCAGGCTCCGGGTGCGTTGAAATCCCAGGTAGGCTGCATAAAAGGCAAGCAGGATGGCACCAAGCTGGGCAAAGGGATGAATGCTGAGGATGAGCTTCATGAATTCCGGCCTCCTGAATGCATTAGTTTTATGGCTACAAACTGCTTCGGCATATCTGTAACTTTATGCATTAGTCATCTGTTTGCAAGACCTTTCATTTTTTCCGGACCGCACTTTCTCAAGGAGATCACGGACACATGGCTTACAACGAAAAACTTTCACAACGGATCAAGAGGCTTTTGCAGGAAACACGCGGCATAGAAAACAAAAAAATGTTCGGGGGCATAGGCTTTCTTCTTCACGGCAACATGGCATGTGGAATTTTAAATGATTATCTGATTATCCGAGTCGGACCTGACGGGTATGAAGATGCACTTGCCTTGCCCCATACCAGGAAATTTGATATTACGGGTAGAGCCATGAAGGGCTGGATCATGGTGGCAAAAGATGGCTGCAGTTCCGATGAGGAACTATCAGTCTGGCTAGGGCGTGGACTTGCATTTGCAGCTTCTTTACCGAAAAAATAAGCTTTGCCATCTTCTTGTTGTTCCTGCTGGAATTTTTGCAAACCGTTCTTATAGTTTCATGTAAAGCAAAACAAACAATGATCATTAAATATATGTCCGGGAGATGATACTATGCCGAAATTTCTCATAGAGGTGCCGCATGCAGAAGAGTTGCTGGCCTGTGCCCAGGTTGTTGAAAGTTTTCTGAATTACGGTTCACATTTTGCAACAAAAGCTGACTGGGGCTGTAGCGACGGGGTGCACAAGGCATGGATAACAATTGAAACAGACAGCAAGGAAGATGCACGCAACATCCTGCCCCCTGCCTTCCGAACCCAGGCCACAATTATTAAACTCAACAAATTCTCCATGGCTGAGATCGACGATATACTTCGGCAGCATGGCAAAAAATAGCAACCTCTTAGGATTCGATATGGGAAAACCCTTACTTATAAACATCTTCATGGCACTCCTGCTGTCAGTAGTCTGCATGACGTCTCAGAAAATTTATGCAGAAGAGAAGTTTGCCAAGACCCCAGCAGATTATGAGGGTCCATTCTACCCGGTGACCAGGCAGGAGGATATAGACAACGACCTGGTTCAAGTTAAAGGGCAGAGTGGAACTGCCCAGGGTGATATTCTTCACCTGTCCGGTGTTGTGGTAAATACCCGGGGAGAAGCCCTGCAAAACGTCACCATTGAAATCTGGCAGACAGATCCCCATGGCAGGTACAACCATCCCGGCGACTCCACCCCTGGAGTGAGGGACCCGAATTTTCAATACTGGGGTGCAACAACTACAGATGCTGACGGCAGGTTCTTTTTCAAGACAATTGTGCCTGGCGCCTACAATCCACGGCCTGCCCACATCCACTACAAAGTGTTGCAGGAGGGCAAAGTAATCCTGACAAGCCAGATTTATTTCAGGGAGCAGAATCCGACCAGGCTTCCCTCAATGACATCGCAAATCGAGTTGCAGACTGTTGACATGAAACCGGTCAATGATGGGGAATTTGAAACATTTTTCAGGATTGTACTTTGATCTGTGAGTAAAGACATGTCTATTGCAAAAATTACCCGATATCTAGCCCAGGCCTATGCCCAGCTGTCAAAAGCTGCCGCCCGCAAAAAAATATACTCCCGCAGGGCAGCCAGGGACGGCCGTCCGGAAATTGCCTGCTTCCTGCGCGCCATGGCCGAATCTGAAGCGATCCAGTCCCGGCGCCTTTTCAATAGTTTTATTGGTAAAATTGACACATCAGATGAATACCTGAAAACAATTTTTGAAAAAGAGGTGCCTGAATTACTGGCGACCTATACTGAGCTCTTTGAAAATGCCACAGCTGAAAGACCTCCCTTTCTTCATGCACTCTCGCAGCTGCGGTCTGCAGAGACCCGGCTGCGCTCCTTCTATGCTTCAGACAAAAAAGATATTACTGTAAATGGCAACACCTGTTATTTTGTCTGCAGTTTCTGCGGATACCTCGGCACGGACAGCCCCCCTGAAAAATGCCCCTTATGCGGAGCTGCTACAGATGCTTTCCGGGAAATAACCTAGACTAGAAATTCCTTTCTTCTGCCAATTCTTCGGAAAGTGAATAAATTCTTCAGATGCTGCGGGCAAACCCGTTGCCTTCTTGGAAACAGCATCCGGAGGCGCAAAGGGTTGGACGCACCCGTAAAAATGGGTTAAGCTCGCATGGCTGAGAAACTGTAAGGATTTCCCCCATTACAAGCCAAAATACTTTAAACCGTCAAGCCATGGAGCGAAGCAGAAAACCGCAACCTATATTTTTCTCATCAAAACAGATAATCAGTGATTTTCTATTAATCATTAGCGGTTGTATTCTCTGTGCAATTGCCATCAACGGCATCCTGATCCCCCAGCACTTTGCCACCAGCGGCATAACAGGCATTGCCCTGATACTCCATAAAATTTTCCCGCAATTTAATATCGGGGTCATTTACTTTCTCTGCAATGTGCCGCTTTTTGCCCTTGCCTGGATGGCAGTGGGGCGCAGGTTTTTTTTCTTCAGCCTTGTCGGCATGGCTGCCCTGTCATTTTCCGTGGCATTCATCCAGATTCCTGTCCACCTGGAAGACAAGATACTTAATGCATTATGGGCCGGGTTGATAAGCGGAACCGGGGTCGGTTTAACGCTCAGGTCATCCGGTTCGCAGGGCGGCATAGACATCCTTTCGGTCATGCTCCTGAAACGATTTTCCATCGGCATCGGCAACACGATCCTGGCAGTAAACTGTTTGGTCCTGCTCCTGGTCGCCCTTGCCTATTCCCTGGAAGCGTTACTCTACACACTGATTGTCATCTATGTCAGCACCAAGGTGGCAAGCATCGTCATTACCGGTTTCAGTCAACGCAAGGCCGTTATGATAATTTCCCCCGCATGGCAGCAAATATCCCATGAAATCCTCAAGGATATAAGGGGCGGGGTCACAATCATCAGGGGGGAAGGGGGCTACTCCGGCAAGGAGGAAAAAATACTTTACACTGTTGTCACCATAAGGGAAGTCGGTTCCCTTAAAAGACTGGTTCAGCGCATTGATCCCGATGCATTTGTAGTCATAAGCCCCACCCAGGAGGTTATGAACTACAGGATCGGCAACCAACCCCACTGGTAGAAATGCCGCCATCCTTTCAATCAAAAATTATACTATTCCCGTGTAGCCTGACAAAAGAATTCTATTTACAGATGAAACTCCTGGTAGTATAATTTCAAGTTAAACAAAATCAGCAATAAATCAGGTAGAAATACCTTGAAAATTTAAATTTCAGCCCACCCAACACTGGATGCCGTTCTTTTTCAAAGCACGCTTCCGGTGCCATAGTGTATTGGCATTTTCTTGAGGATTCTGTCAAAAGGCAACCTTAAATCCCTTTAATTACATACATCCCCTGTCTCCGGTGGAACTCTCTTAAAACTGCCCCTCGGTAGCATAAGTGCTTCTGGTGCAAACAGGCAGAAAACTGTCTTTCCCGGCGTTTACGAGATTCGTGCAGCCGTGACAGGATATCGATAAAGGAGCTGCGTAGTATCTTTATGAATTCTAATAAACTTGTTGTTAACATTCTCGTCGGCACTATGTTTGCCGTGCTTACCTTCACATTCTGGGCTTTGACCAACCAGCCCTCCACCGAGCCTCCATGGCCCTCTTCGGTAGCTGGCATGTCATTTTCACCCCTGCGCCCTGGTGATGACCCTGCTGAAGGCCTGTATCCCTCCCAGGAGGAAATCGAACAGGATATCACTCTTCTTGCCGGCAAGGTACATTCCATCAGGACATACGGCGTCGGTGGCTCCCTGGGAGAGATTCCCGGCCTGGCTGCAAAACATGGATTAACAGTCACCCTGGGCGCCTGGTTGACCGGTGATGACGAGGGCAACCGGGCCGAACTGCAAAAGCTTATCGGAGTGGTTAAATCCAACCCCAAAACAGTCAAGCGGGTGATAATCGGCAACGAAACCATCCTCCGCGGTGAATTGAATCCCGAGGATCTGGCAGGATACCTTGATTGGACACGTTCCGAGCTGAAAAAACTTAAGATTCCGGTAAGTTCCGGAGAACCCTGGAACGTATGGATCGCAAACCCAGAGCTTGCCGGCCATGTCGATTTCATTGCGGCCCACTTTCTCCCATACTGGGAGGGAATTCCCCTCGATGAAGCGGTCGGCCACATAGATGCAACTGTCCAGCAGCTGCGGGGAACTTTCCCCAAACTGCCGGTACTTTTGGCTGAGGTAGGCTGGCCCAGCAACGGCCGGACCTTGCGGAGCGCCAGTGCTTCCCAGTCCAACGAGGCCATCTTTCTGCGCCGTTTTCTGGCCCGCGCCCAGCAGGCCAAATATGATTATTTCCTGATGGAGGCATTCGACCAGCCATGGAAAATGGACAGTGAAGGGTCGGTGGGTGCCTACTGGGGTGTTTACGACGTGTTCCGCAACCAGAAATTCGCCTTTACCGAACCTATTGTCCGTGTGCCTCACTGGCGCCTGCTCGCAATCACCTCAATGGTGGTTGCCGTTCTTGTTTTCGGCATGCTGCTCCTGGACAGCAACACCCTGATGGGCAGGGGCAAGGGTTTTCTGGCGGCAACATCGCACGGCCTCGGTATAAGCGTGGTCTGGGCCGGATATGAATATGCCAACCAGTACCTGACACCGATGACAATCATAATCGGCATCTTTCTTGCCATCGGCTATCTTGGCATCTGCCTTGTCCTGCTTGCCGAAGCTCATGAATGGGTTGAGACGAGCTGGGTGAATAAAAGAAGGCGTCTTTTCAACCCTGTAAGCAATACCCATGATTCAAACAATCACAGGCTGCCCAAGGTCTCGATCCATGTTCCGGCCTACAACGAGCCGCCGGACATGATGAAAGCAACCCTGGATTGCCTGGCCAAGCTCGACTATCCTGACTTCGAGGTCCTTATCATTGATAACAATACCGATGATCCGCTGACCTGGCAGCCTGTTGAAAGCCACTGCCAATCCCTGGGCAAAAGGTTCCGTTTCTTCCATGTTAATCCGTTGAAGGGCTTCAAGGCCGGTGCCCTGAACTTCGCCATGGAGAACATGGCTGCCGACTCAGAGGTCATAGCGGTAATTGACAGCGACTACCAGGTCAAACCGTCATGGCTCAAGGATCTGGTTCCTTGTTTTTCCAGACCGGAGATCGGCTTTGTCCAGGCGCCGCAAGACTACCGGGATGATACCGAAAACACTTTCAAAGCCATGTGCTATGCGGAATATCAGGGATTTTTTCATATCGGCATGGTAACCCGCAATGACCGCAATGCCATAATTGAGCACGGCACCATGACCATGGTCAGGACCTCGGTTCTGCGCAAAGTAGGCGGCTGGGCAGACTGGTGCATCACCGAAGATGCCGAACTTGGCCTGCGCATTTTCGAACACGGCTATGAAGGGGCCTATGTGGAGAAAAGCTATGGAAAAGGGCTGATGCCCGACACCTATACGGATTACAAGAAGCAGCGCTACCGCTGGGCTTACGGGGCTATCCAGATACTAAAGCGCCACCGGCGCGCTCTGCTCGGCGGCGGGAAAAGCAGTCTGTCCCTGGGCCAGCGTTATCACTTCCTGGCCGGCTGGCTGCCCTGGGTTGCCGACTCCATTAATCTTTTCTATACACTTGCGGCAATCCTATGGTCTGTCCTCATGATCACAGATCCCAAGCATGTGGATCCACCCTTGACACTATTCATGATCCCACCCCTTGTCCTTTTCTGCTTCAAGGTGGTCAAGCTTGTCCATCTCTATCGCTCAAGGATGCGGACAACAAGGCTGCAGACGGCAGCGGCAGCCCTTGCAGGCATTGCCCTGTCCCATACCATTGCCAAGGCCGTAGTGGCTGGATTTTTTACCTCTGGCAAGCCTTTTTTCCGCACACCTAAATGCGAAAACAGCCCTGCCCTGGTGCAGGCCATTGTCGCTTCCTTTGAAGAAATCTGCCTCACCCTCCTTCTGTGGCTTGCAGCTGTAGGCGTTATCCTGGGTCCGGGCAAGGATTTACCCGGTGCAATTTACTGGTCAGGAGTCCTTTTTCTCCAATCACTGCCCTATATCGCATCCCTGGTAATGTCTTTAATAAACGCCGTTCCCCTGCACGGGCACAGGGCTGTTTCCAGGCCTGCTGTGCCAGCTCCTTCAGCTTTCTGATAAGCGCAGAGCAAGAAGCGCAAGACCCGTCACTGCAATCCCGGCGGCAGTCTTGCGCTTCAGCCCATATCAGAGAAACTAACGCGAGCCGCATATAATTAAACAGATGTGAGCTGAAAGAGGAAACTTTCCTGCAGATATTTCAAGACTAGCCGGAGGGAATTGTCGAGCGGCACAATTCCATGCATTTATTCATGTTTTCCGAGGTGCCGAAAAGGATGAGCACGTCACCGCTTTGCAATTCGTTATCAGCTGCAGGATTGGGCTCCATTTTTTCCTGCCTGCGAATGGCCAGGATAGTTACACCATAGTTCTTGCGCATGCCGATTTCAGCTATGGTCTTGCCGGCAAAGAAAGAACCCTCTTCCAGCTGGATCACCTTCATCTCTGAATCAAACAGGCAGCCGCTCATATCGCAGATAGAAACCAGGGAGCGCGGCTGGGAGCGCAGCATCTGGTAGCCGTCTGCACGGACCTCGGTCATAAACCTGTCAATATCCTGCTGCGGTACAAGGTAATGGTGCAGAACCCTTATAAAGATCTCCACAGCAGTCTCATACTCTTCCGGAATTACCTCGTCCGCTCCCAGATCACGTAACGGATCGATCTCATTAACAAAGCGCGTCCTGACGATGAGATGAAGGTTCGGGTTCAGCTCCTTGATCTGACGGGTGATCTGGCGGCTGGCCACATAATCTGAAATGGCAATGACAGCGACTCTTGCACCGGCAATGTTTGCATGCTCCAACACCGGAACATGGGTGGCATCACCGTAAAGAATATTTTTTCCCTCTTCTTTTTCCTTCCTGACTGTCTCCGGATTTGTCTCAATAATCACATAGGGAATGTTGGCACTGATGGCAGCCTTGGTAAGATTGCGTCCGTTCAGACCGTAGCCGATAATAATAATATGGTTACGCAGCCCTTTTGCTCCTGCTTCTGTTGCATCCTCCGGCAGCGCAGCCAGGCCCCTCTTCATCCTGTCTGGAAACGGCAGACGCAGTATGATTTCAGCCAGCCGGGGGCTGAATGAAACCAGAAAAGGCGTAATGGCCATGGTAATGACTGCCACTGCCAGAAAAAACTGGTACCGTTGGCCGGCAAGAAAATCATGTTCCAGGCCCACCTTGGAAAGCACAAAAGAAAACTCACCGACCTGCGCCAGGGCAAAAGCGGATAGGCCAGGACAACCTTGATATCGAGCAGCATGCCGATTGACACAAAAAAGAAGCTCATGAATATATCCCGGAAGGGTGTCATGTTGCCGAGTGCAGCTGTGCCATACTCTGATTCAGAGATGACAAGGCCGGCAAGAAAAGCACCCAGCCCCAGGGAAAGTCCGACCAGCGAGGTAACCCAGGCGGTGAACAGGCAGATGGCAACGATGGAAAGCAGGAATAATTCGCGGCTTCTTGTCCGTGCCACTAAAAACAGGGCATGCGGCACCAGGTAACGGGCGGCAAGCAGGACGACACCGAAAATGAATATCGCCTTAACCAGGAGGACGAGAAGGGATTTGCCCATGGCAAACCCCTCACCGCCAGCACCTGCCAGAAAGGGGGTCAGGAGCATGAGCAGGACTACGATTACGTCCTGGAAAATGAGAATGGCAAGTATGTTCTCGCCATGGGGTGAATCCAACTCGGCCCGCTCCTGGTAAAGCCTGAGAACAATGGCCGTACTGCTTAATGCCATGAGAAAACCGATAAAAAAAGAGCGGTTTACAGGCAGGTCGAAACCGAAAATAAAAATGAGGCTGGTGATAATGATGGTAAGAAAAACCTGCAGCGAACCGCCAATGAGCACCTGGCGTTTGAGACGGAACAGCTCCTTGAGGGAAAATTCGAGCCCGATGGTAAAAAGGAGCAGGACCACACCGATCTCTGCCAGCAGCTCCACCTCGTGCACGCTCTTTAACAGGTGCAGGCCGTGCGGGCCCACCAGGGCGCCGGTTACCAGGAATCCGATGATAGCGGGCAGTTTTATCCTGTGGCAGACTTGGAGAACGATAATGGCAAGTCCGAAAATTATGGCAATATCCTGAAGGAGCTTGATCTCCATGCTACCGATTTCCCTTTTGAAAATCCGCTATAGTTCTAAAATTTTCTAATTATCTTCTTATAATAAACCGTTTAATTGCTTTGCCGTTTCACGAAGCCGAGCAGTACCCTGAAGGGCATAAACTCCGGGCAGTCACACATCGCGTGACCAAGGGAACGGCT
>WOR8_10008303_pt1 | contig 16471 bp, 16 predicted proteins | sample DeeMarSeWOR38_10_FD_19890 | JGI IMG/M metagenome (IMG submission 19890) | reverse complement strand
CCGACACGCCGTCGGAGAACTGTCTGGTGCGCGTCTCCGATGCCGGCGACGGCGATCCGTCCGATGTCAGCGATGCGGTCTTTACCATCACCCGCCCGGGCATTACGGTAACCGCGCCCAACGGCGGCGAGGACTGGGAAGTGGGTAGTGATCATGCAATCACCTGGAATTCGGTCGGCACGATCGCCAATGTGCGCATCGCATATTCGCAGAACAACGGCGGCGCCTGGTCGGAGGTGGCCGCTTCCACCGCCCGACACGCCGTCGGAGAACTGTCTGGTGCGCGTCTCCGATGCCGGCGACGGCGATCCGTCCGATGTCAGCGATGCGGTCTTTACCATCACCCGTCCGAATCAGGCACCGGTGGTTGATAGCAGCATATCGGATACTATTTTAGTTGTCGACGGAGCAGATTTTATACGGGATATCAATGCTTCTCCGGCTGTATTTACCGATCCCGATGATGATGAGCTGAGTTATTCGGCCAATTCTTCTGCTCCTGCTATCGCCAGCGCTGTCCTGTCAGGAAGTGTTCTTACCGTATCGGCTTTAACCGAAGGCAGCGCGGAGATCACCCTGACTGCGGATGATAACCGCGGTGGTCAGGCCGTAACAGATTTTAAGGTACGGGCGGGAGTTTTAAATCCGCCGGAAAACCTTAGTGCGACTGCTGAGGACAATACCGTAACCGTGACCTGGGATCCGCCATCCTCCACCAGTTTTTTTACGCTGGAAAATTATTGCGTTTATTGTTCGGATGAATCGGATCCATATGCCGATCCTCTGGAAACACAAACGATAAGTGCCCAAAATACTTCTTTTGAGCATACGGATCTGACTCCCGGTGATGAATGGTATTATACGGTTACAGCAATTTATAATGGTGATCGGGAAAGTGCGCCCTGTGAGCCAATTAAAATCCTGATCGTTGGTGTGGGTGACCGGTTAGCCGATATACCAACTGCATTCATGCTCAAACAAAATTACCCCAATCCGTTCAATCCGACGACAACGGTAGAATTTGATATACCGCAGGCTTCCCATGTATCGATTATCATATATGACATCCTGGGTCATAAGGTCAGGACGCTGATTGACCAGAATTATCGGCCAGGTTCATATACGATTGTATGGAATGGGCGGGATGATAAGGGGCTCTCCCTGACCAGCGGAATGTATTTAATGCGCATGCGGGCGGCGGATTTTATTAAAGTGACAAAAATGCTTTTACTTGAATGAGGGGGCTGAAAGCCCTGTTAACCTTTGTCTCTATGACACCGTTACAAGGGAAGGTGTTATGCAGGAAGCCTGGCTCCGATGGGCAGCGCCTGATCACTATTGAATGTACATTCAGCGATCCCGGCAGACTTATAATCCGATCCGGCCGACACGGGTCTTGCGGATCATGGTATAACTGCCGTTATGATAACTTCAATGGTTATTACTGCATGCCTAATGACCGGCATTGATAAAAAGATTAAATTCATCCTGTAATATGCTTTGCAGATTACCAGCCTGTAAATTTTTTAAAATTATTTGTCGTCTAAAAGAACCTTTTTTGAATTCCTTTACGATTGAAGTATTTTTTCTCTGAGTCATATACGATCTTTTCAATTTTAATTTGGTGGTGCTTTATAAAATTTAGGACGGATATGGCTCTTTTTAAATCCTTAGATCGTTTTTACACAAAAATACAGACGTAATTCCATTCCATTCTTGAAATCATCTTCATATTTCTTTCTCTGTATCTTAAATACACCAGTGAAATCCATTTTCTTATCCTCTGAGCAAAAAAATATGAAAAATTGTATTCCCTCGCATTAAAAATATGTGTAACTTATGTGAATTTAATCATATGCTGATGAAGGGTATTGTCGATTTACGACAGCTTGGCTATGTTACTATGACCTGATTCAGCATTTTCTGATTTTACAAATAACGGAGATGGCATTATGGGTGGCTTCTATATTGTGCTTATATTTCTGGTTACCGGCCTGTTAATGGTTGGAATTGCATTGCTCATTTCACGCATAATCCAGCCCCGTAAATACTATAAAGATAAATATGTTCCCTATGAATGCGGCGAACTACCGATCGGAGAATCATGGATCCGATTTAACAGCCGCTTCTATATCATTGCCCTGATTTTTATCATTTTTGATGTGGAGGTCGTATTCCTGTTCCCATGGGCGGTGGTATTTAAATCAATCGGTCTGGTCGCCTTTGTCGAAATGTTTATATTTATTGCCATTTTGCTGGTTGGACTGGCGTATGTATGGGCAAAGGGAGACCTCGAATGGATCAAACCACGGCCCAAATTGACTCATCTGCCCACAGAGAAAGGTGTATAATGCCGGATAAAATTGATGATAATTTGAGAAACAATGTGGCATTAACCACACTGGATAAATTATTCGGCTGGGCCAGGGCCGGATCTCCCTGGCCGCTGGGATTTGGCCTGGCCTGTTGCGCAATTGAAATGATGGCAACCGGTGCATCGCGCTATGATCTGGATCGTTTTGGTGTTTTTTTCCGGCCCAGCCCCCGCCAGGCAGATGTCATGATTGTCGCGGGAACCGTGACCCTGAAAATGGCACCGGTGCTGCGCCGTTTATATGAACAGATGCCGGAGCCAAAATATGTTATCTCGATGGGCAGCTGTGCAAACTGCGGCGGCCCCTATTGGAACTATGGCTATCATGTCCTGAAGGGTGTCGATCAGATCGTGCCCGTAGATGTTTATGTTCCTGGGTGCCCGCCACGACCCGAAGCCCTGCTGCAGGGAATCATGGAATTGAAAAAGAAAATTAAAAATGAACGTATACTCAGCCGTAAGGATAAAAAATCTGCATGACGTCGCAAGAAATTCATGATATTCTGGCCCAGAAATTTCCCGCATCAGTCGTCGAATTCAGTGACGGTATTCTGCAACCCTTCATTAAAATACAGGCCGGAGATATCGACCGGATCGCCCGGTTTCTGCGTGATGATGACCAATTACAATTCGATTATCTGATGTGCCTTTCGGGTATTGATCTTGGGGAAAATCTGGGGGTTGTGTATCATCTTTACTCGACTGTTCATAATCACAAAATTGTACTGCGGGCAGAAGCAGCCAAACAAACACCCGATGTAAAATCAGTCGCACCATTGTGGCGTACAGCTGACTGGCATGAGCGCGAAGCGTTTGATATGCTTGGTATCAATTTTGTCAACCACCCTGACTTGCGCCGCATCCTGTTACCGGATGACTGGGAAGGCTTCCCATTGCGCAAGGATTATATTCAGCCCGACATCTATAACGGCATCCGTGTACCGCATCCGGATCATAAGGAAGAAGCAAATGACCGTGAATAATTTCCCCGCGGTAAATGTTGAATTTGAAAAGCCCGGTGGGATCGAGACTGATGAACTGATACTGAATATGGGGCCGCAGCATCCCAGTACCCATGGTGTCCTGCGGGTAATTCTCAAAACCGACGGGGAGATCATTAAATCCGCAACGCCGGTTATCGGCTATTTGCACCGATGCTTTGAAAAACATGCTGAAAATGTCACCTGGGTTCAGGTTATTCCATACACCGACCGGATGGATTATATCGCTTCCATGAATAACAATCTCGGGTATGTCCTCGGGATCGAAAAAATGATGGATCTGGAAGTAAATGAACGGGCCAACTATCTGCGTATAATCGTTGCCGAGCTCAACCGGATTGCCAGTCATCTCATTTTTTTCGGTACGTATGGTCTCGACACCGGCGCATTTACCCCTTTTTTATATACCTTTCGTGATCGTGAAAAAATCCTCGATCTGTTTGAAGAGATTTCCGGCGCCCGCTTGCTGTACAACTATATCTGGGTGGGCGGAGTGGCCTTCGATGCACCGGACGGATGGCTGGACAGAGTCACCTCGTTTTGCGATTATTTTATGCCTAAAATAAAAGAATACAATGACTTGCTGACATTTAATAAAATATTTATCGAACGTACGGCAAACGTAGGTGTTATTCCGCCGGATCTGGCTATAAACTATGCTTTGAGTGGTCCTTGTCTGCGTGGTTCGGGAATCAAGTTCGACCTGCGCAAGAATGATCCATATTGCATCTATGATCGTTTTGATTTCGATGTTTGTATCGGGAAAGGGGAGGAGGGGACAATCGGCGACAGCTGGGATCGATGCTGGGTACGTGTGGCTGAAATGTGGGAATCCCTCAAAATAATCCGGCAGGCTGTTGAAAAGATTCCCGGTGGAGACGCAAAGTCGACAGTACCTAAAAACGTAAGAGTGCCCAAGGGAGAGTTTTATATACGCACCGAAACCCCGCGCGGCGAGCTGGGTTATTACCTGATCTCCGATGGCAGCAGGAACCCGGTGCGCGTAAAAGTCCGCTCTCCGGCTTTTGTCAATTTAAGTATCCTGCCGGCAATCGCCAGTGGTACAATGGTTGCCGATCTGGTGGTAATTATCGGCAGTCTGGATATAGTTCTGGGTGAAATTGATCGCTGAAGAGCTCGGAAACCGGCATATTTTAGAATACCATAAGGATTTACTATCTGATGGAACCTATACTTGAATTTTATATCCAGTTTTTACCTCTGCTGGGCGATCTACCATACTGGTTATCATTAACCATAGCGGGTCTTATATCAGCCGTATTGATTTTCCTGTTCATTGCCGTATTTGCCCTGGTGGCAATATGGCTGGAACGGAAAATATCCGCACACATGCAGGATCGTCTGGGTCCGATGGAAGTCGGTGGCTGGCATGGCTGGGCCCAGACTATTGCGGATACACTAAAGCTGTTAATGAAGGAAGATATCATCCCCGAAAAGGCCGACCGCCTTTTATTTAAAATAGCCCCCGCTCTCGTATTTGCAGTCGCTCTGGCAGCTTTCGCCGTGTTGCCATGGAGCCAGTCTTTTATTCCGGCTGATCTCAATGTGGGCTTGTTATATATTCTGTCTATTTCTTCATTGGCGGTGATTGGAATTCTGATGGGTGGGTGGGCATCGAATAATAAATGGTCGCTGTACGGAGCTATGCGGGCCGCAGCTCAGATTGTCTCCTATGAAATTCCCGTTGCGCTTTCCCTGGTAGCGGTAATTATGCTGACCGGATCACTGAGTATGCAGGATATCGTTCATGCGCAGGAAGGCTCAATACTGGCCTGGAATGTTTTTCGTTTCTTTCCGCTGATGTTTATCGCCTTTATTATCTATTTCATTGGCTCCCTGGCCGAAGTTAACCGAACCCCTTTCGATCTGCCGGAAGCCGAATCAGAATTGGTAGCAGGGTTTCATACCGAATATTCCGGAATGCGTTTTGCATTTTTCTTCCTGGCAGAATATGCCAATATGTTCATCGTATCCGCCCTGGCAACGGTAGCCTTTCTGGGAGGATGGCAGCCGCCCTTCGATTTTCTGGAATTTATTCCTCCTCCTTTCTGGTTTTTGGGAAAGTCGTTGTTTCTGGTCAGTATTCAGATGTGGCTGCGCTGGACGCTCCCAAGATTAAGGGTTGATCAGTTGATGTATACCTCATGGAAAGTGTTAACACCTTTTTCTTTTTTCATTATTCTGGTACTGGGTATATGGCAGGTTTTATAATAATAATCGGAAAAGTTAAATATGGCGCAGTATTTTCGAAATATTTATGAAGCGGTTTTAACCATCATAGTCGGCATGGGGGTGACATTCAGACATCTGTTCACCCCGGCAGTTACGGTTCAATATCCCCATCAAAGAGATATACTGCCTGACCGTTCCAGACAGAAGCTATATGTCGATATGGATGATTGTGAAGGCTGTCGTCAGTGCGAACGGGCCTGTCCGGTAAACTGTATCACGGTGGAAACGGTCAAAGCCCTGCCGGATGAAGATCTGGGAATGACAAAAGAGGGTAAACAGAAAAAATTACACGTGATCCGCTTCGATATTGATATGTCCAAATGTTGCTATTGCAACCTGTGTACATTTCCGTGTCCCACAGAGGCTATTCATATGACTGCGGACTATGAATATTCGACCTATAACCGGGCCGATTTTTTACTGAAATTCGCCCGTTATACCCAGGAAGAAGCTGATTCCCTGCGTGAACGCAGCCGGAAGGAGAAGGAAGCTAAAATGGCAGAACTGAAGAAACAGGGGGGTATGAATTGAGTATTATACACCTGTGATTTCCGGAGAAAATTTCATGGAACTGAACGAAATTCTGTTATATGGTATAATGATCATGACCATTCTGTCAGCAGCAATTGTTACATTTTCCAATAAAATTATTTATTCCGCATTTGCATTACTGCTGACGTTTACAGGTTTTGCGGCATTATATATATACCTGAGTGCCGATTTTCTGGCCGTTGTGCAAATATTGATCTATGTCGGCGGGATACTCATTCTTATTATATTTGGTGTATTGATGACGCAGCGCATGTATGATCTGAGTGCTCTCACAGCACATAATTCTTTATGGCTCACTCTTGGAGGCGGCGCGGCGGTCGCCGCTATTCTGGCGCTCATCATATTTAAGAATTCATGGGCCCCCCTGGTTGACAAGTCGTTTCAAGCGACTACAGACGCCATCGGTTCGGCCATTTTAACTGAATACCTTTTACCGTTTGAAATTGCTTCCTTACTGCTACTGGGGGCGTTGATCGGCGCAGTTTATATTGCACGCGCCGGGGATGATGCGAAATGATACCGTTGAACGCTTTTCTTATAACCGCTGCAGTTATTTTTGTGCTCGGCATAATAACCATTCTTTATAAAAAGAATGCCGTAGGTATCCTGATGGGCGTCGAACTGATCCTTAACTCCGTTAATCTGAATTTCATCGCTTTTGCCCGTTATATCGACCATCAGATTAACGGACAAATCATCGCACTGTTTGTGATCATACTGGCTGCGGCAGAAGCTGCCATTGCGCTGGCAATAATTTTAAATATCTATCGTACCAGAACAACAATCGATGTTACGCAAATCGATCATATGAGCAGTTAACTGATAATCGGATTATGGTGCTCTAGCCATACGTGTCGCGTGGGCCTGAGCATCGGGAAAAAGTATGGGAATGAAACAGCACCTGTTGCAATTCTGAGGAAAATATGATCAAAACCGCACTTATAATCTGGTTGTTACCACTACTGGCTTTTGTAATCCAGATTTTTTTTGGAAAAAAATTACCGCGCCGCGGAGACTGGATTTCTGTATCGGCCATTGGGATAGGCTTCATACTATCCATGATATTATTTGTGCAGATATTGTTGATCGGAGATCCGAATTTTGAGCTGTCGGATACGGTTAAATGGATCGACATCGGGCAGTTTAAACTGGCAATGGGGATTTGCCTCGATAATTTTGCAGTGGTAATGCTTCTGGTTGTGACTACGGTCAGTTTTGTGGTTCATGTATATTCGGTCGGATATATGCATGGAGATCCATTATATAACCGTTTCTTTGCCTACTTATCTCTGTTCAGCTTCTCCATGCTGGGACTTGTGCTCTGGGATAATCTTTTTGGCATATACATCATGTGGGAACTGGTCGGGATCTGCTCCTATCTGCTCATCGGCTACTATTTTGAAAAAGACTCAGCCGCGAATGCCGGAAAAAAAGCTTTTATTACCAACCGCATCGGAGATTTTGGCTTTCTTATCGGCATTTTGATCGTATTCAGTACTCTGGGAACATTCAATCTGGCGGAAATTCATGCTGGTATTGCCGTCGGGAAACTTCAGGAACCATGGCTGACCGCTGCAGGTATACTGCTTTTTTGCGGCGCGATCGGTAAATCCGCTCAGTTTCCTCTGCATGTATGGCTGCCTGATGCCATGGAAGGTCCAACTCCGGTCAGTGCCCTGATCCACGCCGCGACGATGGTTGCGGCAGGTGTTTATTTAGTGGCAAGACTGACTTTTATGTTATCGTTCGATGCGATGCTGGTGATCGCTTACATCGGGGGATTTACGGCGATTTTTGCCGCAACCATTGCCATCACGCAGAATGATATAAAACGCGTGCTTGCCTATTCAACCGTCAGTCAACTGGGATATATGATAATGGCGCTTGGTGTAGGATCATATACAGCCGGTTTTTTTCATCTGACCACACATGCCATGTTTAAAGCAGGATTGTTCCTGGGCTCCGGTTCGGTGATTCATGCCATGCATCATGCCATGCATAAGCTGCATGTGCATGAAGATCCGAATGACATTCGTCTGATGGGCGGTCTCAGGCAGAAAATGCCTGTAACCTATTATACGTTCCTGATTTACACTATGGCGCTCTGCGGTATACCGTTTTTTTCCGGATTTCTGAGCAAGGATGCGATTCTTGGCGGAACACTGGCGTTTGCCATGAGCCAGAACAATCCGATTCATTTTCTGCTACCGCTATTCGGTTTCAGCGCAGCTATGATCACAGCTTTTTATATGTTCCGTCTGTTGATTCTAACATTCCATGGCCGGCCTAAAAGGGAAGAATTCCACCCGCACATCCATGAAAGTCCCGCAGTTATGACCGGGCCGCTTATCGCGCTGGCCATATTAAGTTTGTTTATTTTCTATACATTCCCGGCCATAAATCCGCTCAGCGCAGAGAATGGCTGGTTCATGTATATGATCCAGGAGCCCGTATCAGCGGTGAGCATACAAACAGGGTATCCCGTTATCGAAATTTCAGAGCAAATTGCGCATCATGCTCATATCAGCGGTATTCTTATATCTGTTATTGTCGCACTGAGCGGAATACTGCTTGCTCTGGCATTATATTTCTGGAGAAGATGGGATATCGATCGCTGGACGGACAAAATCCGGCCGCTGTACAACCTGTCATACCATAAATATTATTTCGACGAGATGTATGATGCCACAGTGATAAAGTGGACAATGTTATGGAACAATGCACTCAACTGGTTTGATTCCAGAATTATAGATGGTCTGGTCAACGGAAGCGGCTGGCTGACCAGAACGATATCCTTTTTCAGTGGTATATTTGATCTCGGCATCATTGATGGTATGGTCAACGGCTTAGCCGATGTCACGCAGTCCATCGGCCGACGTGTGCGGAAAATTCAGACCGGGCAGGTGCAGAATTACATTCTCGGTGCTTTGATGGGCATAGTTATTATAATTCTATGGACCGTATTTTGAGAATTTAACGCGAAGAGAGGAAACAGGCTTATCATTTAACCTCTGGTAATCAGATTAGCCTGGCCTATGCGGGTCTGCCAGTTTCCGGTTCCGGGTTACCGGGATTTGATGAAAAGCGCGTTCAAGAGAAATGAGCAGGACGTTTACAGGATAAATTTCAGGAGTTTATTTTATGGGTTTACTCAGTCTTGTGGTTTTCATTCCGGTTTTCGGAGCGGTGCTGGTACTTTTACTGCCGAAAAAGAACATAACTCTGATCAGATGGGCATCTGCCGCAATCACATTTATTCCGCTTGTCCTGGCAAGCTATATGTGGACGCAATATGATTTAGGACTCGCAGGAATAAATAACGAAGCGCAGTTTCAATTTGTAGAACATGTGAGCTGGATACGGGCATATAATATCGAATATTTTATTGGTGTTGACGGATTGAGTTTTCCAATGGTCTGGCTGACCACTCTGTTATCTTTCCTGTGTATTTTTGCGTCATGGAATATCGATAGGGCACAGAAAGGCTATTTCAGTCTGTTCCTGCTTCTCGAGACCGGTATGATCGGTGTTTTTGTTTCTCTTGATTTCTTCCTCTTCTATATTTTCTGGGAGGTAATGCTCCTCCCGAGATACTACTGGCTATGCTGGCATTGTATTTTAATGTTTCCAACCCCGAAACCGGCGGTCACACCTTCAATATGCTGCATATGATGAATCAGTCGCAGCATTCGGAATGGCTGCGGATCTTTGACATACGTCTCTGGCTGTATATTTTTCTGTTTATCGGTTTTGCCATTAAGGTACCTGTATTTCCGTTCCATACCTGGTTACCGGACGCTCATGTGGAAGCACCGACAGCGATCAGTGTTATACTGGCCGGTATTTTACTGAAAATGGGGATATACGGTTTGATTCGGATCAGCTATCCCATGTTCCCTGACATTGCGGTTTATACCGCATATGCACTGGCAGTTCTGGGCGTCATCAACATTCTTTACGGCGCATTCGTGGCGATGGCGCAAAAGGATTTCAAGAAGCTGGTCGCCTATTCCAGCATCTCACATATGGGTTTCTGCCTGCTCGGTATGTCTGTTTTCAATGATGCAGGCATGTTTGGCGCGATATTTCAGATGTTCAGCCATGGCATGATTACCGCCATGCTCTTTCTCCTGGTAGGTGTTATATATGATCGCGCGCATCACCGGGAAATCGAGAAATTCGGTGGTCTGGGAGTGAAGATGCCCATGTATACGGGAGTAGCGAGCCTTGCGTTCTTTGCAGCCATGGGACTGCCGGGAATGACCGGATTTATCGCAGAAGCAATGGTTTTCCTTGGTGCATTTTCCGTATACCGGACGCTCACTATTGTGTCGGCATTCGGAATTGTTATAACCGCGGCATATGTACTCTGGACCGTACAACGTGTATTCCTTGGTAAATTAAATCCAAAATATGAAAATTTACCGGAAATCAACGGCAGGGAATTGTTTACACTGGCACCCCTGGCCGCTCTGACAGTATTTTTAGGGATTTATCCCATGCCGGTACTCAATCTGATGCGCACCTCGCTGAATTATTTAATCACGCTGATGCGGTAATTGGCCCGATACACAGGATCTCAGATCATGGATAACATCAATAGTCTTCTATATTTTGTACCGGAATTGTTTCTAAGCGCGGCGATAATGATCATAATCGTTATCGATCTCCTGCTTCGGCGCAAACAAAAAAACTTTACTGCGCATATGGCTGTTGGGGTATTGCTCGTAGCTGTCATCCTTGCGCTTCAGCAATATGACTTAGATCCGGTTTCCATATTTTCAGGTATGATGGTTCTTGACTCCCTGTCTGTATTTATCAAGATTATTACCGCTCTGGCAACCATTATCATCATCCTGTTTTCGCTTCCGGAAAACAATCTTAAATCTGAATATTACATTTTACTTCTCATTACTGTGGTGGGCATGTTTCTGATGGCCGGTGTCAATGATATGCTGATGATCATCCTGTCGATGGAGCTTGTGGGATTGGTCTCATATGTGCTTTCCGGTTATAATAAAGACAATATTAAATCCAATGAGGCAGCACTGAAATATGTAATTTATGCTGCCGCAAGCACCGGTGTAATGGCCTTTGGATTTTCATACCTGTACGGCATGACCGCCGAAACAAATCTTATCGGCATTCAGCAGGCCATTCTGGATCATCCTCCCGCAGCCGCAAGTTTATTCATCAGTTTCATCCTGATTTTGGGCGGTTTAGGGTATAAAATCGCCATGGCACCGTTCCATTTTTGGTTGCCGGACGTTTATGAAGGAGCACCGACACCGATCACCGCATTCTTTTCGGTTGCGCCCAAGGCTGCCGGTATTGCTGTCCTCATCCGTTTTATGACAACCGTGGTTGCCCATCCGGGAGATAGGTATAACCTTGAATTTTTACAGAATCTGGAAATACATGCACCTTTATTGATCGCAATTCTTTCGGCTCTGACTATGACCATCGGAAATCTGTCAGCACTGCAGCAAAAGAATATAAAACGAATGATGGCATACTCATCGATTGCCCATGCCGGTTATATTTTGATGGCATTTGTTGTTTTCAACTCACAGGGATATGAAGCTATTTTATTTTATCTCGTCGTATATTTGTTTATGAATCTTGGTGCTTTTTCTGTTATTTATAGGTTGACCCCGGTTCTGGGCAGTGAGGATATCGAGGCCTATAAAGGGCTTGGTTACCGGGAGCCTTTCTCTTCCGTATCACTGGCAATATTTCTGTTTTCACTTACCGGATTACCGCCGCTGGCCGGTTTTATAGGAAAATTCTATCTATTTGCGGCAGTAATTAATGCCCAATGGTACTGGCTGGCAATTATCGGAGTCATAAACAGTGTTATCTCCCTTTACTATTATGCCTATGTTGTCAGAGTGATGTTCCTTCTGAAGGCCGAGAATGAAACATCCATTCAGCTGACGTTTTATGATCGGATTTTACTGATATTTCTGGTCGTTCCCACCTTGCTTTTTGGTGTCTATTGGACACCGATTTTAACATTCACATCACGTTCTTTAGGATACCTGACGGGCCTAAAGTTATAAAATTCGAATTTCCTTAATAATTTTTTGTACATATGTTTATTCTTCGTGCTAAAAGCACCCTACAGAATAATAGAAGGTCATTGCTATGATTTACAATCATTCCCTTGCTTACAAATATGATTTCTACCAAACTCATAGCATTGTTTATGTAAGGCTTTTATACAATAATATCGATCAATAAAGTGCAGGCCTTCTTTTCTCTCCGTTGCGGCAGGATTTGTAACACAGCAGGGCTGATTAATCAGGCGTATAGGGATCTCCCTTTCCCTGATCAGAACGTAAAGGTCCGGCATCCATAAGGACAGGGAGAATACACCATTAAAGGTGTCCGGGAAGGGACTGTAAATAGCCAGCGCGCCAATTTGAAAGTATTGATCCGGTTCTCGTATGATCGTAAATTAAACAATTTATATAAGAAGAATTCAAAAATAACTGCCATTGAGGTCATTACCGCCGAAATAAAGGAATCTCAAGAATTCAATTTTACCAAAGATTGCGTTGCAATGTGCCAGAGTAGGGCGGGGGCTTCTAATGTGTCAGATATTAAGTACAAAACCCGATCGATCACAAAACTGCTCGATTATAAAAGGCGGTGCAAGTAATTAAAAAATACCCTGTTATTTACACGGAATACTGAGCTGATCGATCTTGTGATTGCTATCATTCAGCGGCTATTTTATTATAATCCGTGTTACTTCGTGGGTGATTTTCATTCTTACACAGTCTGATGCAGGTTAGCTAAATTGGAGAAACGGATGGCGATCCCGATCAAAAAAATAGAAAAAAAATGGAAAAAGTACTGGGAAGAGCATAAGACTTATCAGATTGATCTCAAAAGTGCCAAAAATAAATGTTATTGTCTGGTGATGTTTCCCTATCCATCCGCCGATAAACTCCATCTCGGACACTGGTTCAATTATGCTCCTGCTGATACGTGGGCAAGATTTAAACGTATGCAGGGATTCAGCGTATTTCACCCGATGGGTTTTGATGCATTCGGATTGCCGGCGGAAAATTACGCGATCAGGACCGGCGTACATCCGCGTGAAACCACCGATGCCAATGTTGACTTTATCCGGAAGCAGTTGAAGGATATCGGCGCTATGTATGACTGGGATTACGAAGTCAATACAAGTCATCCGGATTACTATAAATGGACCCAGTGGCTGTTCCTGCAATTTTTCAAGAACAATCTGGCTTATAAGCGTGAGGCTCCGGTCAATTGGGATCCAGTTGATCAGACCGTGCTGGCGAATGAGCAGGTACTGCCCGATGGAACCGCTGAGCGTTCCGGTGCCAGAGTAGAGAAAAAAATGATGTCCCAGTGGTTCCTCCGGATTACTGATTATGCCGATCGGCTGCTTGAAGGCCTTGAAAAGATCGATTGGCCGGAAAAAACCAAATTGATGCAGATAAACTGGATCGGTAAAAGTTACGGAGCTGAGGTGGATTTTGAGATCGATTCACCTGACAGGCAACACGTGACAGTATTTACCACACGACCGGATACCCTGTTTGGCGCAACCTATCTTGTCCTGGCTCCTGAACACCAACTGGTAAATGCGATCACCACACCATCTCAGAAAGCAGCGGTTGAGGCCTATATTAATGCCAGTTTGTCGGTTAGTGAGATTGAACGCACGTCAACGATCCGAGCAAAAACCGGCGTATTCACCGGTGCTTTTGCAATAAATCCGGTCAACCAGGAAAAAATTCCAGTCTGGATAGCAGATTATGTCCTGGTTACATATGGAACGGGTGCCATCATGGCTGTCCCCGGCCATGATGAGCGCGATTTTGAATTTGCCACAAAATTCAAGCTTCCGATTCTCCGGGTTATCGTTCCTCCGGGAACAGATCCTGATGCACCTCTGGATGCTGCTTACTGTGATGAAGGTATTATGATCAATTCTGGCACATACACCGGAATGCCTTCCGTGGAGGGCATAGAGAAGATCTGCAACGATCTGGAAAAACGAGGCATCGGTAAACGGGCGATAAAATATAAATTCCGTGACTGGCTTATTTCACGTCAGCGTTATTGGGGTGCTCCGATACCGGTTGTTTACTGTGATTCCTGTGGCATTGTGCCGGTTCCGGAAGAAAACCTGCCGGTTTTACTGCCTGATAATGTTGATTTTAAGCCAAAAGGGGTACCACCTTTAGCCACATCCGAAGAATTCGTAAATACCACCTGTCCGCAGTGTTCGGGACCTGCCAGGCGTGAAGTAGACACTATGGATACCTTTGTCGATTCTTCGTGGTATTTCTTACGCTATACAAGTAATAAGGAATCAGACCGGCCGTGGAAGCTTGACCTGGTAAAAAAATGGTTACCGGTAGATCAGTATATCGGCGGCGTCGATCACGCTACGATGCATCTGTTGTATGCACGGTTCTTTACCATGGCCCTGTACGATATGGGTCATCTGCCTTTTGAGGAACCGTTCAAGGATCTCGTTCACCAGGGTATCATTAAAGGACCGGATGGGATGCGTATGTCGAAATCCCGGGGTAATGTGATCAATCCTGAAGAATATCTTGATAAATACGGTAGTGATATTTTTCGCTGTTATCTGATGTTCGGATTTGATTTTACTGCAGGTGGCCCCTGGGATGATTCGGGCATTGCCGCTCTGGATAAATTCATCAACCGCGTGTGGCGATTGGTTATCGACACAAGTGAACCGATAAGCAAAGTCCAGAACGCCGATAAATTCGACGCTGGTGAAAATAATCTGAATATGGTTATGCATAATTCGATCAAAGGTGCAACCATTGACCTGGACCGCTTCCATTTCAACACAGCGATCAGCCGGATCATGGAACTGGTAAACGAATTATATCGATATACCAATGATCTTTCTGATGGGACGCAGAACACGGTATTGCTGCGAACGGCAATCAAGAATACCATCTTACTCCTGGCCCCGTTCGCACCACATCTCTCAGAGGAAATGTGGGATAAAATGGGTGAAAAAGCTTCTATTTTCGATCATACCTGGCCTGTTTATGATGAGCATGCCCTTAAAAGGGATACTATCATATGGGTAATCCAGATTAACGGTAAAATACGGGAAAGAGCTGAAGGAAATGCGGATATGAGCAGGGAAGAGGCGGAAAAATTTGCCCTCCATGCCGGACGAATTCCGGATTTATTAAACGGAAAAAAGATAAAGAAAATCATCATCGTACCCAAAAAACTGATAAATATCGTGATTTGACAGGTTTACTCAATTCGATCCCGACTTCAGACTGGAAGACAGTTCTGGTCGCATGTATCCTTCTTGTTTTGCTGCTGGCTGCGATAGAGCTGATCAATAAACGGTTACGCTGGAACCGTTCTTATCTCAGGAAGTTTGTGCATATCATTGTCGGTCTTCTGATTTGCATCACTTCCCTGCAGATCAAAAACAGCTTTCCGATACTCCTGATATCTGGTTTTTTTATCATTTTTAATCTATGGGCTATCAGGACACATCATCTGAAGAGCATCCACATTAATGAACAATCCTACGGAACGGTTTACTATCCACTCTCAATATTTATTCTGGCATTAGTGCTTTGGAGCTGGTACAAAGAGATTTTTCTGATTTCAATCCTGATCATGACCGTTCCGGACGCCCTTGCCGGCATTATCGGGATGCGTTTTGCCAGAAAGTTTTTTGTAATAATAACTGAAAAAAAATCTCTGGTCGGTGCGATAACCATGTTTATATCGAGCATGCCGATCGTGTCTATCAGCCTGTATAGCCTGTTTAATAAGTCAATCAGCTTCAGCCTGGCAGCAGGTATTATGATTTCTATCGCAATCACGGCAGCAGAATTGCTGTCTCACCGGGGATCGGATAATTTGTCGGTACCGCTAATGACTGCTATTCTGATGTTTGGTTTTTTGCAGCATGAAACAATCCTGAATCCACTTTCGTTAGGCATTGTTCTGGCTGTTACAGTTAGTATATTGAGCTATAAAGTAAATTTTCTTGATTTAAGCGGGGCAGGGGGGGCATTTCTGCTGGGATTGATTATTTTCGGATTTGGGGGATGGTTGTTCACGATTCCGATAATGATCTTTTATATTTCTTCCAGCGCGTTATCGATTATTGGTAAAAGAAGAAAGAAAAAATTCGCCTCACTATTTGAAAAAACCGGTAGACGCGATATCTACCAGGTTCTGGCCAATGGCGGCATACCCGGTATTCTGGTGCTGTTAAATTATTTTAATCCAG
>WOR8_10003025_pt1 | contig 16484 bp, 13 predicted proteins | sample DeeMarSeWOR38_10_FD_19890 | JGI IMG/M metagenome (IMG submission 19890) | reverse complement strand
CAAATTACTTCAAAATTGCAGATATTTACAATAAAAACCAACTATCTCAGCTCCTTACCATTTGTGGATACCTCCAACAAAGCTGTACTTTTGAAACGCTAAAATAATTTGTGATATCATCAACCCAAGTTTTCAAGGGCAAAGTACATATTACTGCTATGTAGCACAGTTTTCACCAGCGTTAAAAAAATACTGATACTATAAACATACCGCAGTTCAGCCTTTTGTCAGATCAAGTTGTATCTTAATTTGAAAACTGAAAGATTGAATCTTGGTCATTGCACATCATCTATGAGCTATGAACTACGAGCTATGAGCTTTGTGCTTTGCGCTTTATCGACTTTACAGTCGATAAACAATCGGTTTTTCATCCGAATCAATTTCAATGCCGATGGTATCACCGGTTTTAAATCCCTGCGTTTTGAATTTCCTGACCATTTTATCGTGTTTATCCATATACCAGTATACGGACCACATTGGGTTGCGGACCGTATCGATACCGTATGCGTCATGACCGCAAAGATTAACCCTGAACTTGTCTTTGGCGATGAGGGTGTCGGCTTCCGACAAAAAATAATCAATTTTATATAAGTTATCGTGGAGCGCTTTCGAAAGCTTTTGCTGCAAATCGGGGAAGTCATCAAGATAATGGTTTGCGATCTGATACAATTCTTCCGGCTCCTGAATAGACAGTCCAAGAATACACAATCTCTGATTCCTCAAAGCAAAGTCCTCCATTTTGGTTTGATAGTTGGTGATTATTTCTAGGATATCTGCAAGAGTCGGTTTACTTTCTTTATCATTCAGCACCAGATCTTCACATTTACCAATAATTTCCAAATAAAAGGCTTTATTGTCCATTACATAAACCGGCCGTTCACGATAATTATGGTTCTTTCGAACGCGGCGCACCCCGTCCAACTTAATAGATCGTTCGCTTTGCTTCTGTTCAAGTGTTTCGATATGGGAGATATCTTTGGCCTGAACAATATGGATTTGCCCTTCTTCTGAAACTACATATTCGATTTCACATCGGTGCCCTAAATGTTCCTGTATTTTATCAGATAACTTAATTAATCTTCTGTCATGGGGGGTTTTGGTAATGTATGGCTCACGCTGTACCTTGTGCGTCCTGTCACGACAGTAGCCGAATTCCCAGTGATCCCCTAACATCTTGGCCATAACGCTGGTACCACTGATAAACGGCATAACGATAACGCCCATATCCTCCGGATCAATTTCAGGGGCATTATTGAATTTTTGTTGTCTTTTAATTGTTAGGTGTTTGGCAGTCTTTGCCAAATTGATGATTTTTTTTCTGGCGTATTGGATGCCGCTCAAATCGGCATAGGTCTCCAGGGAATCAAACGTTCCGCCTTTAAAGAATTCCTCTTTAGGATGCGCACTTCGCGTAATGACCTTAAAGCTTTCGCGGTGACGATTTAAAAACTCCTCAAGAACCTCAAAATTTTCATTTTTAAAATCTGACGCAGAAACATAGATAAAATCGGGAATACTGAATTTCCCATTTTTCAATTGTTTCAAAAGTCTGGCTTTTTCAGGCAACGTGGATTCCATCGGATCTCTCATTAATATTTTTTCTCCCTAAAGCCGGTCTTTCAAGTATGATAAATTATAAACGATAAAATTTATGTGTGAATATAAATATTTTTTTAATCAAGTCAAATGATAGCGGCATAGCGGACTCTGGCTATCCAAGATCATCTTTCAAATCTTGCGATTGCAGGATGACACTGAAAAATTACCCCGGCTTTTTCGCAGTTTTAGCGATCTACCTAAAATAGATCAGTTCGTTTATATTGTAATAAATGCCGTAATATTTGCAAATCATTTTAAATAACGGCTAATTTTTTCTTGACTAAGGTATCTTAGCATAGTAAAAACTGACTGAGCAATCAGTCAGTTTTTAGCGCAAAGGAATTCGGATGTCAAAAAAAAATGCGATCTTGTTGAATGCCACCAGGCTCTTTTCGAAAAAGGGATATAAGGAAACCTCTATGGCTGAGGTGGCAAAAATAGCCGGAGCTGCTGGCGGTACCATTTTTTATCATTTCAAAACCAAAGAAGAACTTTTTCTTTCGATACTGAAAAACGTCAAAGAAAACATCGTCAACGATTTCAAGAATTATCTGGAGGAGAGCGAGTTTGAAAATGGCCTAGAAATGGTGGAAGGCGCCATTTCCTTTTACCTGAATCGTGCCGGAAAAATGGAGGACCAATTTCGCCTGTTGCACCGTCATTATCCGCATGAACTCGCCCAGGCCAATCCGGTGTGCAGAGAACATCTCGAAGCCATATACGAGTGTTTTGTAGAGATTTTCGTGCAATCCATTAAGCTGGGCCAGAGGGACGGATCCATCGGTAATATGCCTGCCAGAAAAATAGCTTTAATCATCTTTTCTATGGTAGACGGTCTGGTGCGGTTCAACACGTATAACCTTTACGATGCCGGAGCACTCTATAATGAGGTTATCGAATCCTGCCGCCGAATGCTGAAAAACAGTGAATCCCTTGAGTAAGTGTTTTCGGAATGAACAGATTTTTATCATTTTTTAGTTGGCCCGCAGGTTACAGGCTTGATAATCTGAGAACTGACATCCTCGCAGGACTCACGGTGGCGCTGGTGCTCATTCCCCAGTCCATGGCCTACGCGGAGCTTGCAGGACTGCCGCCGTACTACGGGCTTTATGCATCTTTCCTGCCACCCCTGGTGGCATCTTTGTTCGGTTCCAGCCGTCAGCTGGCCACCGGTCCTGTGGCGGTGGTTTCACTTTTAACTTCAACATCCCTTGAACCGTTGGCCACGGCCGGCAGTCAGCAATACATTGCTTACGCCATTTTGCTGGCGCTAATGGTCGGGGTGTTTCAATTTAGCCTCGGTGTTCTGAGACTCGGTCTTGTCGTAAACTTCATCTCCCATCCGGTGGTGAACGGTTTTACCAATGCTGCAGCACTTATCATCGCTTCATCGCAGCTGCCAAAATTATTCGGTGTCCATGTGGACAAGGCCCAGCATCATTACGAGACCATTTACAGGATCATAAAAGCAGCCGGCCATCAAACACACTGGCCCACGCTGTTTATGGCAACGCTGGCTTTCGCTATTATGTATGGGTTAAAGCGGGTTTCACCCAGGATACCAAACGTCCTTGTGGCCGTTGCGATTACGACATTTCTTTCCTGGGCCCTTGGATTTGAGCAAAATGCGGTTGTAGATATTTCGGACATCAGCTCTGCTGAAACTAGCCGGGCGATTGCAAAACTCAACCACACCGCCACCTCAGTTACGCTTCTCTCCGAAAAGCGCGCTGCTTTGATCAGGGATCTTAATCTGAAAAAGCATGCGCACAACACACTCGAGCAGTTCGACGCTATTTATGCTATAAAACGTATCAGCGTCCAAATCGAGCAATACAAAAACCAGGCCCGAAACTATAGAAAAGAGCTACGCCGCCTCCTTTTTGAGGGCATCAGACAGACCGACGGCTCGCTCAAATTCTATCCGGCAGGTGAATCTCCAGAGAAGGTTAAGGGTGACGGACGCATTTGGCGTATTCAAATGAGCAATGCTCCCCTTCTGACCCATCGTCTGCAAATGACTGCAGGCGGTGAGGTGGTCGGCAAGATTCCCCGGGGACTGCCCGCATTGTCCATACCCAAACTCGACTATCATATTATTGCTCACCTATTACCCTTTGCGGTCATTATCTCACTTCTGGGGTTTATGGAGGCCATCTCTGTTGCCAAGGCGATGGCTGCCAAAACCGGCCAAAGGCTCGATCCCAACCGTGAACTCATCGGTCAGGGATTGGCCAATATTTGCGGTTCTGTCGCCAAAAGTTATCCAACTTCGGGATCTTTCTCCAGATCCGCCGTGAACCTGCAGTGCGGAGCGGCTTCGAGCTTATCCAGTGTATTCACCAGCCTGACAGTGGTGGTCGTACTTTTGTTTCTCACGCCGCTTTTCTACCATCTGCCCCAATCGGTACTGGCGGCAATTATCATGATGGCGGTGGTTGGATTGATAAACATCAAGGGGTTTATACACGCCTGGCAAGCTCAGTGGCATGACGGAGCGATTTCCATCATTGCCTTTGCCTGCACACTTGGGTTTGCACCCCACCTGGACAGGGGCATTGTGGTGGGTGTCATCCTTTCCATCCTCGTTTTTCTTTACAAAAGCATGCGACCGAAAGTTGTTGATCTTTCACTGGATGCTGACAGGGCTATGCACGATGCTGTAACCAGCGGTCTGGAACAGTGCCGGTATATCGACGTAGTTCGCTTCGATGGTCCGCTTTTCTTCGCAAACGCCAGTTACCTGGAAGATCAGATCAGAAACCGTCGGCGGACGAAAAAAGAACTCAAGCACATTATCATCTCTGCCGGTAGCATTAACGATATTGACGCATCCGGCGAAGAGGCCTTATCTTTGACTGTAGACCGAGTCAGAAGCGCCGGAATCGATATCTCTTTAAGCGGGGTAAACCGATCCGTTATGATGGTGCTGAGACGAACGCATCTGATCGTAAAAATCGGCGAGGATCACATCTATCCGACCATTGAAGCGGCCATCAGCACGATCCACCCCCTCACCCACAGTGGCGAAGAAGAAAAAAATTGCCCGTTAAAGACCGTCTGTCGCATTTCTCAACCCCTTGAAAAAATGGAGGATTAAATGGCTATCATTACCATATTCAGCGGCAGCTTTTGCGATGAGGAACCTGTCATCCAGGAAGTAATATCACGAACCGAATACACGCTAATTACCGACAATGAAGTTGTTGCCGAGGCAAGCCGACACTCCGGAATGGATGAAAGTAAAATTATGCGGGCCTTTTCGGCCAGAACATCGGTGTTCAATAAATTCACCCATGAGAAAGAGCGCTCCATTGCCTTTCTCAAGCAAGCCGTTGCCAATTTGATCCCCGATGACAACATTCTGGTTACATGTTTTTCCGGACAGTTGATACCCAAATCCGTCAGCCACACGCTGCGGGTATGTTTAATCGCAAGCCTGAAGCACAGAATCACTGCGGCGACCAAAGACCAAGGGATATTAGAGAAAGAGGCCGCCAAACTGATTCAACGGCGCGAAGAAGATTGTTCGGTTTGGATCGAAACGCTATTCAATAACAACGACCCGTGGGATGCCGCCCTCTATGATATCGTCGTGCCGGCCGACAAAATGACGCCGGCGGATGCAGCGAGTCTCATCGTGGAGAATGCCGCCAAAGATGTCGTCAAACCAACGGAAAGTTCAAGACAGGCGCTGGAGGATTTTCGCCTGGCAGCCGAAACAGAGGTGGCTTTAGCCCGGGAGGGGCATAATGTAGGGGTAAGTGCCAAAGATGGATCCATCACCTTGACCATCAACAAACATGTTCTCATGCTGAGCCGCCTGCAGGAGGAGCTCAGGTCCATCGCAGAGCAGGTTCCCGGCGTCAAGTCGGTAGAAACGACAGTCGGCAAAGACTTTCACAAGTCGGATATCTATCGCAAATACGATTTTGAAATGCCTTCTAAAGTGTTGCTGGTAGACGACGAGCGTGAATTCGCCCAAACTCTATCCGAGCGACTGATAATGCGCGATATGGGTTCTGCGATAGCCTATGACGGCGAGTCTGCCCTGAACTTAATCCAGGAAGACGAACCTGAGGTGATGATACTAGATCTTAAAATGCCTGGTGTCGACGGCCTAGAGGTTTTAAAGAAGGTAAAAGCAACGCGTCCGGAGATTGAGGTGATTATTCTAACCGGACACGGCAATGAAGAGGATCGAGAGATGTGCATGAAACTCGGCGCATTTGCCTATTTACAAAAGCCTTTGGACATCAATGTGCTCAGCGAAACGATCCAGAAGGCCAATGAAAAAATTCGGCAGAAAAAGGGAGGAAGGGATTGAGAATTTTAAAAAAACTGAAACCAACCTTTTGGGATCATGAAGATATAGCCACTGGGCCGTATAAGCACCATTTTAACTTTCGCCGGATCTGGAAACGGGCAATTCTGGCTACAGCAACCGTGGCCCTCGTGCCGTTGATCATATGGGCTGTGGCCGGCTATAAGCTGAATCTGGACACCATCGAGTCGGAACTGGTGCTGCGTACCTCCCAACTTATTTCAAATTCCTGGCGATCTGTCTCTCTTTTTCTGTCGGAACGCAGGTCGGTATTAGATTTTATTGCTCACGATAATACATTCGAAACGTTGAACGATCCTGCTCGTCTTGCGGCCATGCTGGATAATCTCAATACAAGATTCGGTGGATTTACGGATTTAGGTGTAATCGACAGCAACGGCATACAGCGAACCTATGTCGGATCTAACCAGCTTGAAGGCGCAGACTACAACAACCAACCCTGGTTCCGTGAAGTCTTAAAGCGCGGTGTCTATATCAGTGAACTGATTTTGGGATTTCGCAACGAACCGCATCTTGATTTCGCGGTCAAACGCAATTTGCCAAATGGCTCATTCTTCGTGTTACGGGCAGCTCTCAAACCGGAACAGTTCAACCAATTAATTGCACAACTTGAAGTCGGCGAAAAGGAGGATCTCTTTGTCATCAATCGAGAGGGTGTCCTGCAGACACCTTCCCGTTGCTGCGGTCCGGTATTAAAGAAAATGTCGATGGCAGTTCCGGAATACTCTCCGAAAGCGCAGGTGCTCGAGAGTAAAAACGAAAAGAACGAACAGATTGTCATCGCTTATGCTTATATACCCGAGACTCCTTTCATTCTAATGATCGTCAACCAAAAAGGCGAACTGATCCAGCCCTGGTATAAAACGGGCTGGGCATTTACGGGAATTTTGGCAACGAGCATATTGGTGATATTACTGGTAACCCTTGGAGTCGCCACTCATCTGGTCGATCAAATTCATGATGCCGACCAGGAGCGAGTCGACACATTGCATCAGGTGGAATACGCCAATAAGATGGTTTCCCTGGGGCGTCTGGCATCCGGTGTCGCCCATGAAATTAATAATCCATTAGCGATAATTAACGAAAAGGTTGGACATATCAGAGACATATTCACCATGACCGAATCCTATGCAAAAGATCCGAAGCTCATCAGCCTCGTGGACTCGGTTCTTTCCACGGTGCATCGATGTGGGACCGTCACAAAACGGCTGTTGAATTTTGCGCGCCATCTCAACGTAAGTATCCAGACGATCAACTTGAGTGAGATCATCAATGAGGTAAATAGTGTTTTGGCCAAGGAAGCTGAACTCAAGTGTATTGCGGTCGGAGTGGAGGTATCGGACAACATTCCGCCTTTTGAAAGCGATCGGGGTAAATTAGAACAGATTTTTTTCAATCTGTTTAACAACGCCATTGGCGCCATGAACGATGGCGGTCACCTTGAGATTACGGCTAAACGCAAGGATACGAATTTTATTTCGGTTACTTTCTCTGATAATGGTCGTGGCATACCGGAATCAGACCTGAAGCACATTTTTAAGCCGTTTTATTACTCAAAAACCGGAGAAAGCGGAACAGGGCTGGGCCTCTCGGTCACCTATGCGCTGGTTCAGGAAATCGGGGGCACTATAAGCGTTCAAAGCCAACTTGGCAAAGGGACCAGTTTCAATATCAGGATACCACTTGATGTGGACGAAAATAACTCAAAGGATTTTTCGGCAAAACGTAAAACGGAGCTTTAAATGCGCCATAAGTTAGATACCATCGGTGAAACCGGTCTCCAATTTTTTGGAAAGATGACGGCTTCGATATCCCATGAAATAAAAAACGTGTTGGCCATTATCAATGAAAATGCCGGGCTTTTGGAGGACTTTGCACGAATGGCAGAGGGGGGAATCGCTATCGACCCTGAACGGCTGGAGAGGTTATCCCAGGCGGTCATGAAACAGATTCGCCGGGCCGATACCATCGTGAAAAATATGAATAGGTTTGCTCACAGCACGGATGAATCTCTTAAAAGCGTTGATCTAAATGAAATCCTGGAACTGGCAGTCGTTTTATCAAATAGACTTGCGTCCATGCGCAGCGTTACCCTAAAACCAAAACCGCAGGAAAGCCCAGTGAAGATCAGGACGTCCCCGTTTTTTTTGATGAATCTTATCTGGCTGTGCCTGGATTTTGCAATGGACAGGGTTGGCGACGGAAAAATTGTTGAACTTGCCACCCAAAAAACAGAAACCGGGGCCCAACTTCGATTTGGACGACTTGAGGGTCTGACCGAGGCTCCTTTGAATACATTTCCGGCTGAACCTGAGAAGAGCCTGCTTGACCTGCTCAAGGCTGAGTTGGTAGTTAGCGCTGAGAAAAAAGAAATTGTTGTCAGAATAGCCGGAAACATTAACAGTGATGAATAAACATAATTTTTTTTCTTTTACTCAATAGCAAGAACATATAAAATTTTTCTCACAAGGAGGACGAAACATGAAAACACGCGTATTGTTAGTTGATGACGAAGAACAGTTTGTCCAGGCTCTATCTGAACGACTGGCACTTCGCGATTACGATATTACCACATCTTTAAGCGGCGATGATGCCATCGAGAAGATCAAGCACTACAACTATGACGTGGTTATCCTTGACGTGGCCATGCCCGGAATTGACGGAATCCAGGTGCTTCGTGAAATCAAAAAATCAAAACCATTGACGGAGGTCATCATGTTAACCGGACACGGAACGGTGGAAACCGCGATCGAAGGCATGAAACTCGGCGCCTTTGACTTCCTGATGAAACCCTGTAATACGGAAGAATTGGACACTAAGATCAAGAAAGCTTTTGCGAGAAAAGCCGAACAAGAGGAGCGCATACGGGCCGCAAAGGTAAGTGATATTATCTCCTCTCCCAGGTCGGTCTTAAAAGATGACTAATCCCAGAGGAACAATAAAATGTCTGAAAGGGTTCTAATTGTTGATGACGAAAAGGATTTTTTAGACATCATGGCTGAGCGGATGCGTGCCCGAGGCTCAGACGTGTCGACAACCACATCGGCCGAGGATGCTCTCAAAATGGTTGAAGAAGAATCCTATGATGCTGTCATAATGGATTTCATGATGCCGGCGATGAATGGTTTTAAGGCGCTAAAACTGCTAAAGGAAAAAAAACCAGATGTACAAATCATCCTGCTCACCGGCAACGTCCCCGAGGAAATGATCATCGAAGCCAAAAAGCTTGGAGCTTTGGATGTGATCGAAAAACCGGCCGATCTAAAGGCCCTCATTGGAAAAATTAAAAATGCTAAAGCGCATAAAACGATTCGTGGGAAAAAGAGTCCGAGGAGAAAATAAAATAATGTTCAAAATTAAGTCCTTCCCACTTTTCTTTCTGTTCGTCATATTTTTCACGAGCAGTGCCATAACCTTACACCTTTCTCTTTATGTTAACCCTGCGAATTCTCCTATACCTGCAGAAAATAGTTGTCATCAAATTTTACCTTTCCTTGCAGAAGTTACAGAGTTTGAATCCGATACGGATGATGACTTCGCCAAACTGCATTCTAGCGCACCATTGCTGCATATCACACATGTCAGATGGCTTTCTTATTCAAATCAAATTGACATTTTCAAACACCTCACATTCCGTCACATTCTACCTCGATCTCCACCAATTATAATCTTATAGTTCTCCAATTTTATATAAAAACTTAATGTCGGTTAAGTGTTCTCTTATTAAGGAGAAATAATTCTATCAAGGTGTTGTTATGGAGGATTTTTAAATGAATAACGGAAGCAAACGTGATGCAAATGGCGGCGGTATTCTGGCCAAAAAAGGACTGTGGATTGCTATCGGCGCAGGAATTTTTCTCTTTGTAGCCTTTGTACTTCCTCCGCCCCAGTCACTTATCGAGACCATGGAAAAATACGGCTATGTCAAAAAAATGATGGACTGGGAAATTGCCCGTAACGCAGTGGAGGCGGCTGATAAAACGATGATCGTTCTGGGAATCGTTCCCATGGCGATCTTATTTTTTGCCACCGAGGCCGTTCCCATTGGAGTTACAGGTATTCTGATGCCGATCCTGGCTTACTTTTTTCACCTGCTTCCCTTCAACCTGGTAGGAAAAACCTTTGCCGGTGATGCGCCCATGTTCATGCTGGGGGTGTTTGCCTTAGGAGCCAGTGTTGTCGAAGTCGGTTTTCATAAACGGCTGGCAGTCTGGATTCTGGGCTGGACCAGAGGATTTTGGGTTCCGATGCTGGTGCTGTGCATCAGTATGTCCATTGTGGGTTCCTTTTTATCAGCTCCTGCCATGTGTTCATTTATGACGCCGGTATTGATGGCGGTCTATTTCGGGGTGGTGTCGGCCAACAGCCCGGATGGTGAGATCAAACATGACCCGGCCCTGGCAAAATTTCTGCTTTTTTCCCTTTGCTTCAGCTTAAATGTCGGGGGGGTCGGTTCCCCTGCGGCCGGTGGCCGCAATGTCATTATGATGGGCTTTTTCAATGATTATCATATACCGATAAGTTTTTTTGGATGGATGAAATACGGGTGGGCCATGGTGCCGCTCGGGGGAGCCATGGTGTGCTTTTATATGATGATACTTTTTGGTCGGAAGATAAAGACCAAGGACCTCACCCCGGGATTACTCGCCATCAAAGAAGAGACATTGAAGATGGGTAAGATGGTGTATGCCGAGTATGTTACCGCCGGAATGCTTTTTCTGATTGTGGCCCTCTGGATCCTGGGAGGAGAAGAGGTGGGTCTGGGCGGCCCGGCGCTCCTGGCACTTGTGATTCCGGTTTTTTTTAAAACCACGAAGTGGCAAAATATTTTATCCCGCATATCCTGGAATGCCTGGTTTATGTACTGCGGTGCTTTAACGCTGGGCGCCCTTCTCAAGGAAAGCGGCGGGGCCCTATGGCTGGCCAAAAGCTTTCTGAATTTTCTGGCCAACTTACACATGGATAAGGGCTATGGATTGTGGGTTGGGATGTCCGGTTTTTCCGGTTTTGTGACCAACTTTATGTCGGACGCCGCCACGGTAGCACTCATCGGCCCAATTGTAATCCCAATGGGAATCATGACCGGTGTTGCCGGCGAACCATGGGCCACCGGTCTGGCGGTGGCCTTTGCCTCTTCTTACGCGCATTTTCTGGTTGTCGGATCTCCGACCAATGCGCTCACTTATGGACTGGGTATCTATCCGGATTCGGGTGAGCGAGTCATTCACACGATTGACTTTGTAAAGTACGGCTTTCTGCTGTGGATCTTAAGCATGCTTTTGCTCTGGATCATCGTATTTTTGGTGATCTATCCCATCAACGGGTTTCCGGAGGGAATTTTAGAGATGGCCACAGGTGTGCTGGAAAGTTCCGCGAAATAGGCGGTGATAAATTTTAAACAGATATGTCTTTCAAGTTTGTCATCCCGCGGAATTAACGATATAATCAAAGACAGACCAAAGGGTTGAACCTATGAATTATTAAGAAGATTCTCAAATTATAAATCAGGAGGGTTTTCGTGAAAACATTAACCGTAAAAGAATTAATGATTCCGCTTTCCGAGTATGCGACAGTTTCCGAAGATGCAACCCTATCGCAAGCCGTAATGGCCCTGGATAAAGCGCAGAAAGACTTTAACCACACCCGCTATCGGCACAGGGCAATTCTGGTGTTGGACAAAAACAATCAGGTCGTGGGCAAACTCAGTCAACATGATGTGATTAAAGCCCTGGAGCCCAATTACAGGAGAATCCAAAGATTGAGGTCTTTAGACCGTTTCGGTCTGAGTCCGGAGCTCGTTAAATCTATGATGGAGCAATACAGCCTTTGGGACAGACCTCTGGAGTCTCTTTGCTTAACTGCAGCGAAAGAAAAAGTAAAAGAGATTATGTATACGCCCACGGAAGGAGAATACATTGAAGAAGATGCGTCCCTGGATGCGGCCATACATCGCCTCGTCGTGGGGTATCATCATTCCCTGCTTGTGACCAGGGACTCTAGCATTGTCGGCATATTAAGATTAACGGATGTGTTTTCTTTGATTACTCAAAAGTTATTAGAACCACAGTGTTAGTACCACTTTTGCAGCCTGCTCAAAGAGGACATGGAGTCAACGACCACCCCGGCCTGAGGTCGGGGTGGCTTGGATTTTCGGCCATAGGCCGCAAAGACAAGGGCACAACCGTGCCCTGATCGTTGCGTTTGCAACCGGGTGCGAAGCACCCGGTTTGAAGGTAAACAATTAAATCCTCCCGCCCATCAGCTTTCGATGACTTTCATTGAAAAAAGTCCATTCCTGACGATTAGGTTCTCTCTAAATTTCATCATCTTATGACAATATATCCTTTTGGGGAACGCAAAGATTGAGCGCTTAAAAAATCTATACATAATCCTAAAACTATGGTAGAGGAATCCAAATTTTTTATTAATTTGGATATCTTGGAGGTGCGCTGTGAAGGATAAAAAAGTCAAAGATTTGATGGTGTCGCTATCTGATTATGCGACGGTTGACGAAGAAGCGACCCTATTCGAAGCCCTATTGGCCCTGGAAAAAGCCCATGAAAAACTTGACGCCTCAAAATACCACCATCGGGCAATCCTCGTCCTTGATAAGAACGATAAAATCTTGGGCAAACTCAACCAGTGGGATGCACTAAAAGCCCTCGAACCAAAATACAGAAAAATTGAAGATCTTGAAAAAATATCCCGTACCGGTTTCAGTCCGCAATTTCTAAAATCGATGCTGATCGAGCACGCGCTTTGGAATAAGCCGCTGATGGATGTCTGCAGGGCTGGTGGAAAAAATAAAGTCAAGGACGTAATGCATAAACCCACCGAAGTCGAGTTTATCAATGCAACCGCTCCCTTGGGTGAGGCGGTTCATCAACTGGTTGTCGGGCAATTCCTTTCCTTGTTGGTTGTTGACGATCAAAAAAAAATCATCGGTATCCTGAAGTTGATAGACGTATTTGAGGAGGTTTTTGAAACCATGAAATCCTGCGGAATTTAAAGATATCGGATATTATTGTAAAAAGGAGGTCATAAATGAGCCACGCGATCGAACATGATGCCGGTGGGGGCGGAATCCTGGCCAACAAGGTTCTGTGGATGTGCATTGGGTTGGGAATTTTTATCCTGGTCGGATTTATCTTCCCCACACCCCAAAGTGTGGTGGATACAGTCGAAAAATATGGCTTTGCCAAAAAATTAATGGATTGGGAAGTTGCCCATGATGCCCAGGAAGCAGCCCGCAAGACCATGATCGTGTTGGGCATCATTCCCATGGCGGTGATCTTTTTTGCCACTGAAGCGATCCCTATCGGTTTGACGGGCATCCTGATGCCAACTTTAGCCTACTTTCTGCATCTTTTGCCCGGTGGCATGATCGGCAAAACGTTTGCCGGTGATGCGCCCTTGTTCCTGCTGGGAGTTCTGGCCATGGGGGTGGCGGTTGTGGACGTCGGGTTACATAAACGCCTGGCCACCTGGCTGTTAGGTTGGACCAGAGGGTTTACAATCCCTGTTTTTGTGCTGTGCATCAGTATGGCTGTTGTGGGATCATTTATCTCGGCCCACGCCATGTGTGCCTTTATGACACCGGTCATGATGGCAGTTTATTTTGGGGCTGTGGAAGCCAACCGCAAAGAGGGGGAACTGGTACATGATCCGGCGCTGGCCAAATTTCTGCTCTTTGCGCTTTGCTATGCCTTGAACGTCGGTGGCGTGGGTTCGCCGGCCGCCGGCGGTCGTAACGTCATCATGATGGGATTCTGGAGTGAATACAAGGTTCCCATGGACTTCTTCACCTGGATGAAATACGGACTCCCCATGGTGCCGATCTTAGGTGTCATGGTGGCTTTTTACATGATGGTGCTGTTTGGAAGAAAGATCAAAACCAAAGATCTTACGCCCGGGCTGGCTGCCATCAAGGAAGAAACCCAAAAAATGGGAAAGATGACCTATCCGGAATATGTCACTTTCGGCATGCTGATGCTAATCTTAATCCTCTGGATTGTCGGCGGAGAAGAACTCGGCTTGGGCGGGCCTTCGCTGCTGGCCCTCTTAATTCCAGTGGTTTTCAGAACAACGGATTGGCGCAAGATTTTGGGCGGCATATCCTGGGACGCCTGGTTCATGTACTGCGGCGCGTTGACCTTGGGCGCACTTTTAAAAGAAAGTGGTGCCGCGCTATGGCTGGCTCAGACATTTTTGAATATTCTCAGCACGGTGGGGATGAATGCAGGCTTCGGACTGTGGGTTGGGCTTTCGGGCCTATCCGGTTTAATTACCAATTTTATGTCCGATGCCGGTACGACTGCACTTCTGGGCCCGATTGTCATTCCCATGGGTATTATGACCGGCGTTGAGGGAGAACCCTGGGCCGTGGGTCTGGCTGTAGCCTTTGCCACATCTTTTGCCCATTTCCTGATTGTCGGCACCCCGAATAACGCCATCGTCTACGGTTTGGGCATCTACCCGGATACCGGGGAGCGAGCCATTCATCCAATGGATTTTATCAAATATGGATTTATTCTTTTTGTCCTATCCATGCTGGTCGTTTGGATTATCGGGTTTCTGGTAATATACAATGTCGTCGGGTTTCCCGAGGGAATTCTCGAAACAGCTAAGGCAGTTATGGAAAGTGGTGCCCAGTAAAGCCGGAATGAACTAGCCTGCAGCAGAGCTGACGGGGTATCTCAAATTGGTTAATTCCTATTCTATTGAAGCGAGTTTCGGGGATTAAACCTCACAGATTTTCTATCTCCCTTCAAGAAATTAGCGTAATCCGTGTAATCTGCGAAATCTGTGGATTAAAACCATAAAGGCCCTTCCCAACTGTCAGGTCCTCTTTCTCAATGTTTCACGGGAAAGGGAGGAGCCCAGCATAATTATTTCCCCCTGCCCGTTAGAAGCCACCAAAAAAAGAGAAGATGCAGATTGATTGATATATCGGGCCTACCGCGTTCTCCACGCATGGGTGCGTTAAATGAAGATACAGTTGACAACTTGACAACTTGGATAGCAGGCTGGAATGTAAGAACAGAGATTTATTTTAATTACAATTATGTTTTTTCAGGAGAATTTTGTTATGAAGACATTAAAAGTAGGGGAATTGAAGAGCAAGTTTTCTCATGTATTAAAAAAGGTTCAGGCTGGTGAAGAATTTATTATAAGTTTCGGAAAAAATGGAAAAAAATTGCTGTCCTTATTCCCTATGAAAAATATAAATCCAGTTCACCGCGTCGTCTGGGTATTCTGAAAGGCAAAGGGGAGTGCAAAATAAAAGATGATTTTCAGATGAACGCTGAGGAGCTCCTGCTTTCATGAGATATCTGATTGATACTCACATTTTTCTGTGGTCTCTATTCTCACCGTCAAAAATATCCAAACATGCCGCGCAAACAATACGGAAATCCGAAAATGATATTTTTGTTAGCACGTAAACCTTCTGGGAGATATCTTTAAAATATTCGCTGAATAAACTGGAGCTTAAAGGTATCACCCCTGATGAACTTCCGGGATTTGCAAATCAAAGGAATTTTGAAACCCTTAATCTCAATGCTGATGATGCAGCCTCTTTTTATTATCTCCCTCGCACACCTCACAGAGATCCCTTCGACAGGATGATCATCTGCCAGGCTATCCGGGAAAAAATGATTCTAATATCAAAAGACAGTAAAATCCCAGCCTATCAGAAATTCGGTCTGAACCTCCTTGGCTCTTAGCATATAAATTTGATTCCAATTGAGTTAAAACCAATTGGGAGTTATCAGTTATTCGTTAATAGTTAACAGTTTAATCGGTACTTTCGGCTTTTTTCTCGAGATATATGACATCCACACTTTTTAATTAGGCAATTTATAAAAGATTACCAAACGATATTCACAAAAATTGTCTACTGTGTATGCATAGCCGTTACACAATTCAACCAAAGTGTGGGTTGCACATACCGAATATACAGTTTTGCCGAAAACAATTGACGGGGAAATGAACGCAATATGTGATTACAGATATGTAAGTAGTATCCCGAAAAAGCGGAAAGTGTCCGAGTTTGGATACGTTTACAATACCTGCAAAATAAAAAGGCCCAAGATAGTTGGTTTTTGTTGTTGATCTGTAAAATTGCAAAAACACGGATATGTAGATGTAACCACAACTCTGGCAAAAATGCAGATACGATAATAGTATCCCAATAAAATTGGGGTATCCTCGAACTTTGCGTATGTTGGAGAGATACCAGGTTTTGGCAACAACTTTGCAACCACATTATATGGTATAGTGGTCATATTCGGGAAAACGTTAAAGTTTACTGGCAGTATTGTTGACTTTTGCAGAAGCTTTAAATGTTGTGCATAAGATAATAATCCTTGAGAGCACCGGTTTCTCAGAATACATTTTCACCTATCATTAATGGTTTTCCCAAAACTGAATAGCGTGGTTTATCCACCCCTCGGCATCCGTACCAACACCGAGCCCAAAGCCATGACCGGCATTCTTATATTTACGATACTCGACTTCTATTCCGGCGTTTCTCATGTTC
>WOR8_10004203_pt1 | contig 16495 bp, 10 predicted proteins | sample DeeMarSeWOR38_10_FD_19890 | JGI IMG/M metagenome (IMG submission 19890) | reverse complement strand
TCCGCCTTACGACACTCTCTGGGCCGATCCGACGACGAAGGAAAAGCACAAAGCGTATTTCGAGAAGTTGTGGGATCGACAGCCTTCTCGGGATGAAGTTGAAAAGGCAGGTATAGATACTGATGAATTCATCGCTGAAAGAATAGACTTGTATGATGGCTCGATCCGCGCCATGGATACAGAGATTGGCCGGCTTTTTAAGCGGCTGAAGGAACTCGAACTGGACGAGAAGACGCTTGTCATTTTCTGCAGTGACCACGGTGAGGAATTCTTCGACCGTGGCAGGTTAGGTCACCGCGGTGCATACAGTGAGATTACTCATGTGCCTTTGATTATTTGGTGGCTTGGTGTTGTGCCGCAGGGTGCCGAAATTTACGAGACTGTACGAACCATTGACCTGATGCCGACGATACTTGAATTATGCCATCTTCCTGTACCGGATGCAGTGCAGGGGCAGAGCCTTTTGCCATTATTTGCCGCAACCAGGCGTGCTTCGGATGAATCGGTTGCGATGAGCAGTAGGAAAGTTACGTCTACAGTACCTAAATGGAGGAAAGAAATAGCCGTTTGCGAGTCTCTGCATTCTGAACGAGAGAAAATAAGAAATCCTGAAAATAGAGACTCGTATGCGATTATTTTGGATGGATGGAAACTGAATGTTTACGAACAGCAGGAAGGGGATCTGAAATACGAACTATACGATCATCGCAATGATCCACTGGACAAAATCAATCTGGCTGATAAGCACCCGGAAATCCTTCAACGTCTGTCTGAGGAGTTCAAAGCATGGAAAGAGAAAGCCGCCGCAGCACATCTTGCCCCTGATTCCGAGTTGGAAAAGAAACTAGACTCGGAGGATTTAGAGCGTCTTCGCTCTTTGGGCTACATCAGATAAAGTAAAAGTTCCGAGTGCAGCAATACTTCCCAATATGGTTATAGGACAATTAGTGAGAGAGTATTGACTTATTTCAAGGCCCGGGCTTTCTCTGCTATTGTTCTTATGTCTGAGATTGCAGGGATATCGGGGATAATACTTGTGTCCGAAAGTCCCCTTATCATTAAAAAAGCGGTGTCCTGTGTGTGTTTGCCGCTGAAGATGTCTTTATCGTTGAGTTTTTCGGCTTTGATGTTTGCCCTTAAGTTAAAACCTTCGGCTCCGACCAAAACCATATCAGGAGCGTTTTCTATATACGGGCCAGTATAAAGCTGCTCTTTTCTGTAGATGTCTCTTACAACCTTGCGACCGTCTATTATAAGTGAATTAAAGACCTTTTCGAGCCTGTCCAAAATCTCTGCTGTATCGGCCTGTTCAACAGTCCCACGGTGATAGCGGCCTTTTCTATTAAGATAAATCCTTGCTGGATCGAGCGCGAAAGCCTTTGTAGCCGAATCTATATTGTCCAATGCAACATTTTGGGTATCCTCGATATGAAGGAATCCTTCCTGCATAAGAAGATAGTTGATATAGACATCGTAATCGAGTCTCTCAAAACCATGGTCGGAGTGGATGATTAGTAAATCTTTATCGTTGATTTGACCGGCGATTTCACCGATGACTTCGTCGATTCTTCTAAAATGTTCGAGAAAGAGGTTATGATACTTATGATCTTGGTCCTCATATGCATTCCACAAAAAGTGCATCAGCCGATCCGTCGCAGTGAATACCAGCATAAAGGTTTGCCAATTGGTGCCATCCCATAGATAGCGATAGGCTTCGATTCTTGCATCGAGGGTTTTGTCCAAATCTTCTAAAAACAGCTCTATTGAACTGCGGGCTATTTGAGAATCGACGTCCAGGCGATAGTCCATGCGCTTTAGATCAGGGATAAGTGACTTAGGATAGACACTTATTTCAAAATCTATAGATACGAAACCCGATATCAGGACACCGTTCATTGGCCTGACGGGATAAGTGGATGGAACGTTAATAATTACTGATTGACCTTCCCATAGGTCCCAGAAAGGCGGCGCTTTCAGGTCGTTGAAATTTGGAAACTTCATTTTGTATGAGCCGGCAGACAAATCTACAAAACCGAAGATTCCATGCCGGCCGGGATTCTCTCCAGTAATCATGGATGACCACGCCACAGAAGAGACTTCAGGGATAGATGAACGCATTACCCTGAACATTCCGTGGGAAATCAATTTGGCGGTGTTCGGCATAACGCCAGCCTCGGTTAAATCTTTAATCATGCCAAAGGGCACACCGTCCAGGCCTATTATTATGGTTCTGGGATTCTTTATCATGCTCTTAGCTTATCGAAGTAATGATTCCGCTGGCGCATATATTCTGATCCTGGACGAGGACAAAGCGCCCCAATTCCTGAACGTCGTTGAAGTTCTTGACGACTATAGGCTTTTTGGTTCTAATCACAATTTCTGCAACTTCAAGATTCTTCAACGTCTTACAGTCCGTGTCGAGCAGTTCGAGTGTGGCCGAATCAATCCTCTTGTCGATGCTTACCACTTTGCAGCTCATTTCCTGAGTGGCACACCTTATGGTTAGCTTCGGGTCCTTCGTGAAGTCTTTCCTGGACATCCAGAATATATTCGCGGCAATTTCGTCGGTCAGGATCGGTTCGTCTTCCGGCGAACAAAGTACATTGCCTCGCTCAAGAAAAACCGGATCAGCGGTTGTCAGGCCGATACATTCACCCGCAATTGCCGTATCGGTATCTTCGAGAAATTTCTCTATTGAAATAACGCTTGTTACAAGTCGGCCCGGCAGAACTTTTACTTCAGCACCTTTTTTAATAATGCCGGATTCTACTCTACCTACACCAATTCTCTTGTTCTGTATCTTGTACACATCCTGGATCGGCAAAAGCAATGGTTTGTTTGCTACAGGCGGTGTATTCTGTAAAGCATCCAAACTCTCCAAGAACGTAGGGCCTGTGTACCAGGCCATATTTACAGATTTGCCTGTAATGTTATCGCCTCTTATAGCAGAAATGGGGACGAAAAAAAGTGGGGCAATGTTTACGGCTTCGAGCCATTGCCGCAGGTCCTGTTTGACGGTCTCGAAACGCCCAGCGGAGAAATCTACCAGATCCATTTTGTTTAAGACCACAATCACCTGATTCAATCCGAGCATTGACAAGATATATGAGTGCCGTTTGGTTTGTTCTTTGATTCCTTCGTTGACATCGACGATTAGAACGGCAGCCTCTGCATGAGAAGCTCCCGTAATCATATTCTTTACAAATTCCACATGACCGGGAGCGTCGATTATTGTGTAGCACCGCTTGGGAGTCTTGAAGAAAACCTGTGTCGTATCGATGGTAATTCCCTGCTTACGCTCTTCTTCGAAGTGGTCCAGTAGATACGCGAATTCCGTTTGTTTGCCCTGCCTTGCAGAAGCCTGCTTTATATCTTTTATCTTGTCGGTGGTAAGAGACCCTGTATCGTATAAAAGCCTGCCAATGAGTGTAGATTTTCCATGGTCAACATGACCTACAATAACAAAACTAAGTATGTCCATTATACCTCTTGCTCTGAAGTTTCCTTCTTACATATACCCCAACGACCTTAGCTTTTGCATCATATAGTCGTCTTCCTTATCCTGCGCCCGACCGCTTCTCTCGGATATTCTGCTAGTCTTTAATTCTTCGATAATCTTGTCTATGGTGTCAGCGTTCGAATCAACTGGCTCGCAGCATGTTTCACACCCGATGCTGCGATACCTTTTGCCGCCCTTGGCGAAGTAGAGATCCACGACAGGGATACTCTCCCTTTTAATGTATTCCCAGATGTCGATTTCCCGCCAACCTAGCAGGGGATGGACTCGCAGGTGTTCTTCGTCTGTCGCCTTGGTCTTATACTGGTCCCACAGTTCCGGAGGCTGATTCTTATAGTCCCATTCGAAGTCTTCGTCTCTTGGACTGAACACTCTTTCCTTTGCACGAATGCCGTGCTCATCTCTTCTGATTCCAAGATACAAGGCCTTAAATCCACATTCGGCAATGGTCTGTTTAAGAGCTACAGTTTTGAGTTCATTACAGCATAGGAACTTTCCTTTATCAGGGCCTACGCCTTTTTTGACTGCCTCTTTGTTGTTGGCAATAATTAGCTCCAGATCCCACTTTTTTGTATACGTGTCTCTGAAGTTATATATTTCCTTAAACTTGTATGTGGTGTCTATGTGCATGACCGGAAAAGGAATCTTGCCGAAAAAGGCTTTTCTTACAAGCCAAAGCAGGGTTGTGGAATCCTTTCCGATCGACCAGAGCATCGCAACATTCCGGAATTGACTGTAGGCTTCTCTGATTATAAAAATACTTTGATTTTCTAAAATGTCTAATTGACTGAAGCCGGATTTCATTCCATTGGCACTCCAAATAATCACGATCACCTTGTAGTCTATTATAACAAAATCTTGGACACTTTTTCGCGTAAAATAGTTATTCTCACAGACTTATATTTTTACCTTCACAAGTCGCCTCAGTACCAGCGCAAAGAGCATCGATGCGATAAAGAAGTAAATCAGCCACCAATCAGTGCCGCTTGTCTTTGATAATCGTTTAGGGTAATCGATAGTAACAGACTGAACAGTCGAATTGGGAGCAAAAGGTTCTTCTGCCGGATTCACCAGGATGCCAGCCCAGTTCGAATCAGGCCGGGCTGAACTGACTCGCATGAAGCCGTATCCTATGGCCAATTCTTTTTTAATTTGTTGCCCGTTGACATCGAGAGTTATATGGTGCTTTCCATTTTCAAGGGCTTTGAATTCCCAACATATTTCCCGCCTGCTGAGAATCCGTACAGGACCGACTGTCACCTCAATTGCTGATGTCGGCTCAATGTTTACAATTGGCCAGTTTCCTTCGACATTGCCATTGAGTTTGACAGTCATTACTGCTACTTCCCCCGGCAGCAGCGGCCGGGACTGATACCACAAACTCATTTGGGCGAGAAGCAGAGATACCGGCAAAATCATCACCAGCATTGGAGGAATACCTTGAACGAGTAAGAGAAAAGCCCCCTTAAAGACTTGCGATTCTGCATGCAACGTCACCGATATGCTGTCCTTGAAAAGTTTTAGAGCAAGTAAATTGGCCTTGATGTTATCTCGGATTTTGCCGATAGCACGCTGATTAGAAGTATATTTAAAAATGACAAGTAAAAACACTCCCGTAACCGCCGAGATGATAGTATTGGACAACCACCCGGGCAGCACAGCTATCGGAGCAAGGACAATCCTGCCGAAGACGTTCGTCAGCACATTTATCCAACTTATTATCTGGGCGAACAAAACCATTATTCTATATAACCTAATCCTCTAAGCTGTTCAGCCGTTTTTTCGTCTGCATTAATTTGTTCGTATTTAGCAACTTCTTTTTCAATAATATGAGTAACGAACTCATCCAGACTGCTGTAGCCCGCAGCCTCGGCTGCATTTTTTGCCCTGGCAAAAAGTGCAGAATCAATCTTAATTTTGGCCATGTGTTATAGCTCCCTTTACGTTACAAAAATATTTTCACCCTGCATTGAAGGCGGAATTTTCAATCCGAATCCTGTCAGAACAGATGGTGCGATATCAATAAGTGCTGGCGCACCGGCACTGATGGGCCGATTGCTAAAGATAACGCCGGGCACTTCCGATACGTCAGCACAATGGTCGGCGCTCCAGACCGAATCGTTATCCAGCAGAATATAGTCGGTCATATTGCCCAGGCATGTGTCCCAGGATGCCCGGTAATCGCGGCGATAGCCTATAACCAGGTCAGGAGCGAAAGTTGTTGCCAAGCCTGAATACACCTTATCTGTGCGGTGCGCTTTAACAATGACGTGTTCGCCATTGGTGTCCTGGACTGCTTCGAGTTTAGCAGACAGTTCCTCCATAAGTTGTTCACGCTGCTCACCTGGCTCTATGATTCCATCACGTTCCCGTCCCTTAAGATTGAGATACAAACCGTTGATGCCCAGGCCGTAGGCTCGTGTTCTTGACCAATCAACATCTCTAAGAATCCCTTTAGCGTTGGGAGGATAAAGATAACCGTTTTCCCTCAGCCATGTGTTCAGATTGAATTGTCTCTTGAAATTTGCAAAGCCGTGATCGCTCATAACAATGATGGTGGCCTTGTCACCATAGCGCTTCAAAATATCTCCGACAACTGAGTCTAACTTACTGTAAAGCTTGTGGATATAGCCAAAACACTTTTTTGCATCTTCGGCAGAGCGTGTCGGGTGTTTCGAATCTGAATCCCACCAGAACATATGTGACTGTAAATCAGTGCTGGAAAAGTAAAAGAACAACAGACCATCATCGTAGTTCTCGAAAGCATACTCCAGCAGCTTGAGACGTTCCTGCAGCACTATGTCCGCCTGGAAGCGATATTCCTCATCAGTAAATATCTTGTTTGACAATGCCTTATGGTCTTCCTGAAAACCGGTTGTGTAAAACATGCCCAGCCTGTCTGCAATTTCTTTGCAGAATTCGGGCGGCTCGGTTATCTGGATAGCAGAATCGGATGGATCGCTGTTAATGGGGCTTACGTAAAGTCGGAAGTTCGGAGAAACTTCCTGAAGATAAAAGCGACATATTGCCTTGACGTGTTTATTTGGAATCAGAGCAGGCAAAGGCATTTCGAAATCCAGTTTTACCCAGCGGCTCCACTGGCCTTCGTTGAGTAGGATTTTGTGCTTCTGTATTTCTATGGCACATGCTTGAACTATTTTGTCGCGATGTACAGAGAATGGAATAGTAGCCGGTTCCGGATTATTTAGAAGGTTGTTCTGTGGTCCAATCAGTTTCGCAGCAGCAGTTTCGTTCTCGAAGACGAGCTTTGACCGTTTGCCGCCCGGTTCATCTTTTATACGGGCCGGCCCATCCTCTGCAAAGTGTTGATAGGTTCCGTATGTTCCCATCAGGTCGGGAGTACCCAAACCGGACAGGCACCTGTGGCGACCGTGTTTCGAGTGGCTCGGCGGATAATTGGAAGGCAGGTTGTAGAATGCAGAGCAGATGCCTGCCTCATCGAGATAATCCCAGAAAGGGATTCCCTGTCGAAGCAATTCTGTTTTGGGCGGCCTGTGATTGAAGGGCCAAAAATCCAACTGCAGCTTGTGCCTGCCTGTTTTCCAGTAACCTTCTCCCGCCACCGTTCTGGCAACAGAGAAGAACGGAGCGACCTGCCCGGCCGGGTCGCGGTGAATAAAATCAAATAATCCGTGTGTGCCCGGTCCTGCCCCATTGATGAAATTCGCCCATGCCACGGGGCTTTGCGGCGGGACACTGGTGCCAAGGATACGGTAACCACCTGATTGTCTGAGTCCGGCAAGATTCGGTAATTGACCAGCGCCCATAAGCCTTTCACACAGACGAGGATCCATGCCGTCGATGCCGATGATAATTACCCTGTTTGCCAAACGGGATTTCGCTTTTTTTGCAGTGGCAAGCTTTGCTACTGAACCTGAGCTTAATGTTGCTGCCGTCATGGCTGAACATTTCAAAAAACTTCTGCGATTAAGTCTTTTATCATTGTCAGAAGTCATCGTATCATTGTCCTCATATTACTATGTGTGCTCACTTGTAGCATCAGCCACTGATAGTGGTTTGCCATCCATATACTTGGGTATTTCAACGCCGAACATATCCAGTATTGTCGGCCCTATATCTATCAATCGAGATTTCTCAGTCTTGATAGGTCGGTTACAGAACAGGACTCCGGGGACAAGCGATCTGTCGATACAATGGTCTCCGCTCCAAGCCTTGGTATTTTCGTGGAAAATCTTGTCGGTTACCTGTCCGATTGCTGTCTCCCATGATGCACGATAGCCCTTGTTAAAGCCGACAATCAGATCAGGTGCTTCATCTTTGTAGGGCCCGCAGTAGATCCTTTGAGTATTATAAATCTGCTTAATCACTGGCTGATTGCTCTTGCTTGAATCGGATAGCTTAGTGAGCTTAGCGGCGATTTCGTCTCGCAAGTTGTCGGCTTCGTTTTCAGGTTCGACAATTCCCTGAGACTCTCGCCCCTTTATATTAAGAAAAATGCCTGCAAGCCCCACTGCGAAAGCACGAGTTTCAGACCAGTCGATACCGGCAAGGTTCTTTTTGTCACGGCCATCACTCTTGAGCGTTAAATAACCGTTCTCTTCGAGCCAGCGGTTTAAATCAACGCCGCAGCGAAAGCTGTTGAAGCCATGATCGGAAATAATCATAAGCACGGTATCATTGGATTTACATCTTTCCAAAGTATTGCCGACAAGGTCATCCATACGGCTGTAAAGCTCTTCAATGGCTTTAAGTGGTTTGTTTTGTCCTCGCTGCTCATGGGCAGGGTGCTGCTCGTCGATGTCCCGCCAGAATGTATGCTGGATACGGTCTGTGCCGTCGAATACACAAACGCAGAGGCCTCGTTTTATTTTATCAAGAGAATCGAAAAACATCTTCCGGCGTTCTTCGTCCGCATCGACAGATTGTTTTATAAAGTTATGAGCGGAAATAATCTTCTCGTTAAGGGCCCAGCTATCTTCGGGCAGGCCAAGGGTGGCGAAGGAGCCCTGGCGTTTGGCCAGGTAAGTTGAGAAAACGCCGGGATGGGAGATGGGCATGGCGGGTTTTACTGGATCGATATTGATGGGCGTCACGTATAATTGAAATTCAGGTTTCGTACTCAATAAAAGAAACCTGCAGATGCCATGAATCGTCACACCCAGGCCTGTCTTAAAACCAACCTTTATCCATTCGGTGTAGGTGTTTGCTGTTAGCGGGTAAGTATTGCCGCAGATGGAAAGTTTCGCCGTATTTTGATCTTTGATAGTTACTACGAAAGGGCATTTCAAAACGCCGTCGTCTTTGTGAAAAGGATTCTGCGGGCCGATAAGCTCAGCTTTTATAGTGTCTTTGTTTATAGCGACGGTGAAGCTTTCGCCTGCCGTGTGCTCAACGCTGCCGTTGCTGTTGGTTGTATAGAAAGAAAACATTCCCTGCGTACCGCGCAAATCGGGCACGCACATTCCTGACAATTGCACGCCATAGAATTTCTCCGGCGGAAATGTGACGGGCACGCGGATTACACTGCTGAATATCCCGTGCTCACCGAGGGTTTTCCAGAATGGCTTGCTTTTACGGAGCAGGCGAATGTCGGCTTTGCCTAAGGCAAGTTGATATTTACCCAGACTGATTTTTCGGCGGGGGCTCCTGATATCTACTGAGCTGAGCTTAGGTAGATAGCTGTTCTTGTCACGTGTCAGAAAATCGAATATGTTGTGCTTGCCGGGATTGGAGCCGGTTTGAAATGAAGACCACGCAACGGGTGAGATGGGGGGGATGGTCGTAGTTAGTTTCTTGAAACATCCCTGCCGGTGTAATTTTGTCAGGTTCGGCAGTTTCCCTTCTTCGAGGAATTTTTCTGTCAGGGCATAATCCATGCCGTCCAATCCGAGTACTACAAATCTCTTGATTCTGCTTTTTGCGAAAGCTCTGCGCCCGCGGATTGCTCGAATGAGACATCGTACCGGCCATGTGAACAGCGCCAGGATAGCCGAAAGTGTTGCCGAAAAAATCGCCAGCAGAGAACCGGCCACGGCAAAGCCTGCTCCCGGTCCTATATAAGCCTGCGCCTTAGCTGGAATGAGCAGTACAATAACAGCAACTAATAGCAGAAATTTAAGTGTTTTATTACTGTTGCCGAGAAACATTCTATTGAGTTTACGTTTCAGAAGACCACAAGGGCGGCCATTATAGTCAATACCAAATCCTTAGTAATTGTATTAGTCGTCCTGCTTCGGAATACGACTTAACCTGGCTATATCAAGTATATTATAACAATTGTATGCATTTTTTGTAGCGGATAGTATTCAATCTGACAAATATCTCACGGTCCCCAAAATCCGACAGGCTCCAGCGGATTGGGTTTTCATCTTCTTTTTACGCAATTACAAACAATACTTTACAATTGAATGTGTATATTATTTAGAACAAAACGGATGATCATTTGTGGCCAAATATAGCTTATCTTAAGACATGATACTGTGTCTGGTGCTGGATTTTACAAAGAAGGCGAGACAAATTCAGTAGGCTGAAATTACAGCCACTAACTATACAGCATTCGATCTGGTGCTTGACAGAGGACAGGAACAACTTCTTGTACACTTTGTTGGTTATATCTGGTAAAGAATGCTCCAGAATCACAGCAGATGAAACGACATTCCAGGAAAGCACTAAAAAATCTTTCACAAATCATTAATTCCGCTAGCCCTACCTTTTTAACGCATCTTGTTACATCTAATCAAGTATTGATTACTTGATCTCAATGGTACAATAGCCAGTGGCACGCCATTTTCTATCTAATATTTCACGCTTATATTTCTTGTACGGTTCATATCCATCATGCACAAGAATTGTCGCAAGATTTTGTCCTTCATAACCCACTACGACAACGTAGTGCAGTGAATCCCCACCTGCCGAAATCATCAGAATCAGAGGTATCTCATCGTTAACGGCGTCCTTTATTCTCTGAAATGATCCTGAATACATTGTTGCTGTTAGCCCTTGCTCACGGGCGTCGATAAGCAGTTGAAGATTCAAACTTCCCTTCTGAACTCGGCTATAAATACGCCTCGAGATTTCTTCAACGGCCTGCGGAACGCCCAGGAAATTGTATACACTAGCGAGGGCTGCCGGCCCGCAGTTGTACTTCGTTTGCTTGAAAAAGGGAACATCAGAGATGATTGTCGCTGACTTCATCTCATTTGCCTTTTCAGTCCAGTCAGCAGATTCTGCTTTGTCGCCAACACGCTCATGCAGTGAGGCGAGGCTAAGGTAGACAGCCCGCTTTTCCTCTTCTGTCGCTGCCAGTTGCAGTGCTTTCTGAAGATTTTCCGTCGCGCCGGCATAATCCTTCGTCTCAATCTGTGCATTGGCCAGGTTGTTCAAAGCTGGAATATAATCGGGGCAAAGGTTTAGGGCCTTCCTATAGTAAGCAAAAGCCCTTTCATATTTGCCTTCCTGGAAGTATATATTCCCCAGATTCGAGGCAGCCACGTGATTGGTAGTATCTTTCTCAAGGGCTTTACTGTAAGCGAGCTTCGCCTCAGGTAGGTTTCCCGCTCTTTCATACACAACACCGAAGTCATTAAGTTCCTCGGCTGTGTACTTGGAATAATTCAGGCGAGGCGGAGATAAAGCACAACCTGGGATGAGAAATGAAATAGACCATCCAACAGCCAAAAGCAGGAGCTGAACCACTCTGACTCTTACCAGCGAACTTAGGTGAGGCTTGTTAATATTGAAAACACACATATCGTTGTATTCACTGACGAAGGAGCTACATGCCACGGCTGCCATAACCGATTCATATTATTAAAGAAACTTTTTGGTATACCAATAAAGGTCAAGCGAAAAAGACTCTTTCTAGGGCTATCACCAGTGACCGCGACTCAGATAATATACTAGCACAACGAGCATAGCGATAAGTATCACTACTCCTACTGTTCCGCCTACAATTATGGCTACGATGAGCAGAATAATAATCACCAGCACGAGTTGAACATCTCCAGAAGAGAAGTCAATACCCGCAGGATATCCTATCTTGAGTCCTCCTGTGAATATCCTGTCAATATCACTGTCCTTAAGCTTGGCTATCGTTTTGGCTGCATCTTCCTTTGCCATACCCAGGGCAACAAGCGTTTCAGCCGTCAGTGCACGTTGTGTCTGGGCAAGAGCTGTCCGCCCATCCACTATGCCACTGGTCATACTCAAGCGTGAGGCAATCAGTCTCTGATTGCCCGGAATTTTTCTTGCTCGTTCAGAAAGCTCTTGTCGAAGGTCGGCTTTCATATGATTCTCGACAGATGATTGTAGGGCAGTCAATAGTCTACCTGTCATCTTCTGCTCGATAGAAACATTTGGAGTCCGAGCAACCTCTCTTTCAAGCTGAACCATCTCCCGGATTACTCGTTTGTCGGCAAGAACTGCTTGAATCTGTTGCGCTTCGGATTTGGACAGGCCAAACCGCTGTATTTCTTGCTGGATTAGCTCAGAGCATAGCTGCTGATGTACTAGAGATAACACCTTTTCAGATTGCATTCTTGAGGCAATCATCTCAGCTTTTGCTTCGGGAGGTATGATTAGAAGTCCCGATGCCAAAGACGCCATTATCAGTATAAGGTTCCACGTGGTTCTATGCTTTCTCATAATTCAATCCCCAAAAAATATTTCTGTGTTAGCAGTAATAATAAAAAAAACACGATACAATGATCAAATGACATCGTAAACACAATTTTTCACGTTTACCAGGCATTGTATTTACTTCTGTCCTCTATCTTAGTTAAGTTTATTTTATTTATATATTTATATCGGCATGTTCTGAACTAGACTTTAATGGACTGTGGTGTTATCTTGTCCCACAGGATATCGAGCGAATCTTGAGAAGTTATCATCGCAACATGAATTATCTTTGAGGTATCCACATTACAATAAATTGGACCTAATTTTTAGTTTATCTGACGAGTATACATTGGCCATACTTATAAATATCACTCATCAAGAGCCTCTAACAAAATGAAAATGTGCTTGATATCCTATACTGACACAGGCTATTTTGAGTCTTTTTGTTAGGGATGCTAAATCGATTTTTATGGAGTACTGATGCTAATAACTAAAAATAATATATTTTTCCCTTGAAATAAAGGTAGAAAATTTATTATAACTATTATAGTTGAGCCTTTAATACATATAGACGGGCATCTGCTGTTTTTAGTGTTCCGATTCGAGATTTTTATAGTTTATCAGGGATTTTGCAAAAGACTTAAAACAAACGAAAAGGTAATTATGCTACTTGAGTCATATTGTTCATAGTTATTGTTTTTCACCTTTCAACTGATCATTCATATTTAGATTCATGGAGGAGGCTAAAAATCTCAAATGGGATATAGTTCTCGTTATCGGATGGGAACGGAACAAGTATGGCATATTTAAAAACATTACATTATTAGTCGCTTTGGTTGTTGGTCAAAGCGTAATTATTAAGAGTTCTTAAAAGGAGGATTATCATGTGTAAAAAACTAATTTGTTTAATCACTTTTGTTCTGGCACAGGTCGTCAGCGCGCAGACAGCGATAGATTTTTTCAGCGACGATTTCGAGTCGCCCCATGACTATGTCGCTGATAACGTTGAGGGCACGGGCTGGGATGGCTACTTCGGCTGGCTCCCGGGCGAGACAGTTGATGCTCTCAATGCATCCATCGATCGTGAGGGTCAACTGTACGTGGAATCAACAAACGGCTTTTGGTCTGATCCCTGGGGTACGCTTGGGCCGTTCCTGTACAAGTATGTTGAGGGCGATTTCATCGCCACAGTCCGAGTCAGCGATTATGCCGGCACTGCAGATGCATGGGTCTTTCACAACGATTGCGGCTTGATGGCCAGGGCATCCAAAGCCGATCCTTATGACGAGGCCGGCACCGGTGAAGACTGGGTTTCCATAGACTATTTTCCTGTCTGGAACTGCGGAAATTTTCACTGGAGCGCCAATAATAACGTACGGACAGAGCATGGTCACAATGGAAAGGCATTTAACTTGGATCCCTACCTTCAGCTCGAGCGGACAGGCAATACGTTTCATCTCAGGACCAGTACTGACGGGGTGAACTGGACAGAAATGGCTACTTCACCTCAGACACGGGATGATTTTGACGGTTTGCCTTTACAAGTCGGACTTCGCCACGCCACTTATAGCGCCGAAACGGGTTACGCAGCGTTCGATGATTTCAGTATCGTTCTTATAAGGAGATTCAAAGCATACGACCCGTCACCGGCTGATGGTGCCATGCATGAAGGTACGTGGGCTACTCTTAGCTGGTCACCGGGAGATTTAGCAGCATCACATGATGTGTATTTAGGTGATAATTATGGTCTTGTTTATGGCACGACTTACTACTGGCGAATCGATGAAGTCAATGACCTGAACCCGAATAGTCCATGGAAAGGTAAAGTCTGGAGCTTTACAATTCTACCCAAGACGGCATATAATCCGGATCCGCCTGATGGTTCCAAATGTGTTCCGCTTGATACTGTTCTGAGCTGGAAGAGTGGTGCTCAAGCGGCGGCGCACCAGGTGTACTTCGGCACGACGGATCCTCCGCCATATATGGATCTTAGGACTACAGCAAGCTACGAACCTGCCGAACTCTTACCCGATACTCAATATTATTGGCGTATTGATGAGATGAATGACAGGCAAATATGGCCGGGCGAACTGTGGACTTTCAGAACAATACCTTCTATACCTGTTACAGATCCAAATCTTGTCGGATGGTGGAAGCTTGATGAGATCTGTGGTGACAGCACTACTGTTCTGGATTCGTCCGGTAACGGCTATCATGGCACATTTGTAGGGGACGTACAGTATGTGGATGGATCTGACGGCGATGCACTCTCATTTGACGGTCGCAACGATTATGTAGAGCTGCCGATTGGTTCGGCTATTGGCTCGCTAACCAATTCCACCTTTGCCATCTGGCTTGACTCACAGCCTGGCGGCAGTTGGGCCAGGGCGTTCGATTTCGGTACCGACGACCAGAATGTTTATATGTGTCTGGGGCCGCGATGGTGGTTTATGGATGATATGTATTTTGCCATCACCACCGAAGGAGCAGCCAACCAGAGCCTGGTACAGCCCACCGGTTTCGACATAGAGACCGGATGGCATCATGTCGTTGTAACAATTAATGCAGACAAGCAGATTATGATTTTATATTATGACGGCGAGGAACTTGCACGTAACGATTCTGCCCTTCTATCTCCGAGTGATTTGGGCGAAACAACCAACAACTGGCTTGGCAGGTCCCATGATGAGGACGATTCGTATTATCTGGGCTCTATGGATGATTTCCGAATCTATAATTATGCGCTAACACAGGCTGAGATTAGGAAAGTAATGATGGGTGATCCACTGCTTGCCTGGAATCCGGGGCCAACCGATGGTTCCACGCTGGATACTCTACATATATCATCTATTAGTTGGTCGCCGGGAGATAATGCCGCTCAACATGATATATACATTGGCACTGATGATAATGCCGTAAAAAATGCTGATGCATCCGATACAACAAATATTTATCGAGGCCGACAGGATCCCAACACTTATACTTTGACTGAAACTCTCGAATGGGATCGGACTTACTACTGGCGAATCGACGAGATCAACAACGACCAGACGATCAGCAAAGGCAGGATTTGGAGCTTTACAGTAGCCGATTACATTCTCGTGGATGATTTCGAGTCCTACAATGCCGGAGATAATCAGGTATGGTATTCATGGCATGATGGACTTGGCTATGGTACTCCGGGAACCGATTCATATTATGCTGGAAATGGCACAGGTGCGGCGGTCGGCGACGAAACCTCCGGCTCTTATATGGAAGAAACTATTGTTAACAGTGGCGGTCAATCATTGCCGTTCTACTATGACAACAATAAAGAGGGATACAGCAAGTATTCCGAAATAGAGCTGACCTTGACGAGTCCACGTGACTGGACGATAGAAGATTTAGCTGAATTGTCGCTTTGGTTCAGAGGTTACCCGGCATACGTCGGAAGCTTTGTGGAAGGTCCTGCCGGAACCTTCACTGTAACCGGATCCGGCGCCGATATCTGGAACCAATCCGATGAATTCCATTTCGCTTTCAAGACACTTACAGGCATCGGCTCAATCGTAGCAAGAGTTGATAGTCTGACCAATACCGATCCCTATGCCAAAGCCGGAGTGATGATTCGTGAATCGCTGGATCCGGATTCCAAGTACTCGATTGTATCTGTGACGCCTGACAACGGAGTGCTTGCCGAGTATCGAGCGGATACGGGTGCGAATTCGGAGCTAACGGCTTCACTGGCCGATATCGTCGCTCCGTACTGGTTGAAGGTAGAGCGCGACCTGGGTGGTAATATAACGGCGTACGGTTCGGCCAATGGTTCTACGTGGGAGATGCTGGGCCAGCCGATACCATTCCAGATGGCTTCGAATGCATATGTTGGATTGGCGGTTACGGCTCACAATGTAACAGCAACGTGCGAGGCTAAGTTCTCCAACGTTACAATTACCGGTAACGCCGGTCAATTATGGTCGAATCAGGATATCGGCATTCAAAGCAATAATGCCGAGCCGATGTATGTGGCTGTATCAAATAGTACCGGCGATCCTGTTGTCGTGGTCCATGATAATCCTAATGCGTCATTAATTGACACCTGGACTGAATGGGTAATACCAATGCAAACACTCGCCGATCAGGGAATTAATCTTGGCGATATTGACAGGATTGAGATAGGCGTGGGCACTAAAGGCAACACGACGCCGGGCGGTGCGGGCAAGATGTTCATTGACGATATCAGGCTTTACCGGTCGAGAGCATCTGCTGAATAGCAGAATGGTTATTAATTAATTCAAACTGACCGATTATACCAAGAATAAAAAGTGATTGCGCTTGATAATATATGCCGATATTTGTCATGGTAACCCAAGGACAATTTAGTAAGGAGGCTATCATGAC
>WOR8_10003017_pt1 | contig 16499 bp, 13 predicted proteins | sample DeeMarSeWOR38_10_FD_19890 | JGI IMG/M metagenome (IMG submission 19890) | reverse complement strand
CAAAGGAAAGTTAAGTATAAGAGGCTCTAGTGCAGAATATCTGGTGGAAGCGAGTTACTATGCACAGGCGTGTGAATCCTCGAGAACAAAGGCGCATGATGCAGCGTATGGGCATGAATATGGACTCTGTAGCTGATGTTGAGCAAGTCATTATAAAAACCAATAGCAAGGAAATAACGATAGAACACCCTGATGTGGCTATTCTCGAGATGCAAGGGCAAAAAATCTTTCAGATTATCGGCGGAAGAGTAGCGGAGAAAGCTGTTGAACGCACCATACCTAGTGCTTCTAAACCTGCCGTGGCTGATGCAGACGTGCAGCTTGTGTCTGACCAGACAGGCAAAAGCGTGGAAGAAGCAAGAAAAGCATTGGAAGAATGTGAAGGCGACTTGGCTAAGGCTATATTACTGCTTCAGTCATAACGCGATCAATGACTGAAGATCAAAACAAAACTCCAGAATAGGTTTCTTATAAACCCATTTAATCCGATTTTTTGGAATTCCGCATTGACAAGAGTTGCTTGAGGTCTTTTTTCATCAGGTTTATCCAGCCTTGTTCAAAATGGAATGAAGCGTTATCGCTGATTACTCTGATTCTGCATTCGCCTTTGCAGTCCGACTCTTTTTTGGGGATTTTCCCGCATTTAACTTTGCATAAATCGTTGACGTATTGGTTTATTCTTAGGTACAGCCTTTCTGGCTTGAACTTTGGCATGTATCCCTCTGAGATTCTCTGGATGTTGTTTTGCACCAATTCTTGTTTTGCGGCATCTGTAAATCTTTTTCCGAAAAGAAAACATTTATCATAATCTTCGCCTTGCATAGTTTCCAACATCTTTCGAACAGCATCTATTCCAACAAACCCGGATTTTGTTTTTGTCTCCACTATTCGTAGTAGTATTTTTTCGTTTGATTCCGTATCTAATGCGGTTATATCTATGCCTTCATCCCATGTTTCCCTTTCCTCACAACTATAATTCCGCATAGCCATGAATAACTCGGCTTCATCTTGAATGCTTATTTTTAGTCCTCCTTTTTTGGCAATAATTTAATTAATAGACGACAAATTTTCATAATCTAATTATCGCCTAGTAATCTAAAACTTCCCAATAATTCAAATATTCTCATAATAGTTAATATACCCTTCTGAAAAAAGCGAGCAAAAACGTGCTAAATGTAACTCGAAAGAAATCCCAAAGCAAACAGTTTAGTACACGAAACTTGGCTGCCACACCTCTCATGTTGTTTACTTTCTTCACAAGTTTTCGCTTTTTAACGTGCAAACCTTTAAATCAGGTGTTAGGCTATACCCCCAACAATTGAAAATTTCTATTTTCAATTTCAACCAAAGGAAGGAGAGGTGATTTTAAACGTCACAAAAAAGAACGTATGATGTCAAATGCGATGAATGCGGCAAAAACGCCACAGTGCCTTTCAAGCCTAAACCAGGCAAGCCTGTCTACTGTAGCGCATGCTTCTCGAAGCGTGCTTCAGAAAAACGTAGACGTTCCGTTCTGAACTTCAGTTTTGACTCGAAAAATGCATGGGCAAGGCGAGGAAGCGGTTTTAAAGGACGAAAAGAGGAAGAACCAGCTAGCATTTTCCAAAAATACTAGCAAGCAAACTTAATAAATAACAATCTTTTGGCATGCGGACTGCAAACAAAGTGTTTTACGGTTTTTCTTCTCTTGTTAGTTTTGTATCTTAGTTCCTATGGAGTCCGAAAAACAGAAGCAAGCCACCAACAATCGCTAGCGTGAGAGGTATTGCCATTCCAAAAAGGTACATGTTAAATCCTGAAAGAAATTCGAAACCAGCTTTAGCAAATGTTCCAGTTAAGGTTAAAACTGCTACAAAAAACCAGCCAGCATGAAAACAATCGCTATAACTAAGACTATTGAAGAGCTGTATTGATTACTCATTCGCCAGACGCTTCTGCTTCAACACATTTTCAATCCGCTGTTGCGGCGATTTAATCATTTTTGCTGAAGAATATTACTCTCATAAAGTTCTTAAAAATTCTGATTTTTGGCTCAAAATTCGAAATATTTGAACCTCTGGATTTAGCTAATTCTATATATCAGTTAATCTATTACGTGTTTCATAGGGGCTTGGATGGAAAACCAGACTTTTGATGTCGCAGTAGTTGGTCATTTCGCTATTGATACTATTCGTTTACCGAGCCGTTCTTCTCCTTTTGTAGTTTTGGGCGGTTCCGTAACTTATGTTTCTTTTGTAACAAAACGTTTGGACGGAGCGGTCTCTATAATTTCAAAGGTCGGCGCGGATTTTCCAGAGGCTTACAGATGGTTGCTTCGAGAAGAAGGGATAGATCTTTCTGGCGTAGTTAAGCTCAAAAAGGGAGTAACAACGCGTTTTGACTTAAAATACAGCAAAGACCTGTCAAGCAGGACACTTAAACTGGAAAGCAAGGCAGCTCCCATCAAATTGAGTAACTTGCCCAAATCTCTGCAAGCCAAAGCCGTTCACATCGCGCCTATTGCAGGAGAAGTTACGTATGAATTGGTAAAAAAATTGAAGAGTTGCGCAGAGGTTTTGTCCCTTGACCCTCAAGGTTTACTGCGGCGTTTTAGTCGAACAGGGAAGGTTACGTCCGGCGCTAGGGTTGACAAGCGGTTGTTTAAACTCATCAACGTTTACAAGTCTTCATTGGATGAAATCAGTGCGCTAACGGGGCATTCCGATATAAATGCAGCAATAAACGCTATCCATGACTTTGGAGTTAAAACAGTCCTTGTCACTTTAGGCGCTAGAGGAGCAGTGCTTTCTGTGGAGAAAACGGTTTACAATATTCCCCCGTGCAACTCCAGAGTCGTTATTGACCCCACTGGCGCTGGGGATGCTTTCATAGGTGGCTTTTTAACAGAGTATGTCCGCCAAAAAGACGCTTTATGGTGTGCCTGCGTGGGCTCCGCTGCGGCTTCGCTGGTTATCGAAGGCATCGGACCCACATTTTTCGGAGAAAAAGAAGAGATTTATCAAAGAGCCCGCTCTGTCTATGAAAAAGAAATTAAGCCATAATGCGTATTGTACTGAGTAAAACTGTGTGAGGCATTAACCGTTGGGACGCATAGATAAAGGAGTCAAATGCAGTGTGTCTGGTTGTAGCAGAGAAGCTGTCCGTTCACTGTCAACCGGAAAAGCCAAGTCTGCCGGGTTAACCGTCGGTGGCAGCGAAAAACGAGTTTACGTTTGCAAGGAGCACTACAAGGAATTCAAGAAGAAGACTAAAAAGGACAAGACTATTGATAAGTGGCGTTACGGCACTTAAGAAATGGTGAAATTCATGCGAATACTGCAGTTACACTCCAACTACCTTGTTTACAAGCCTATTGAGAAGGAAATCAATATAGCTGAAGAGGCAGCAAAGGAAGAGAACCGCGTTGAAGAAGTCGTGGTTCTATTTACCGCCATAGAGGAAGGCGACAAAACAGCTACAGCAAAGAAAGCCATAGATGACGTACACGAGTTCCTTCAAAACCTCAAAGTTAACCGTATTCTGCTTTATCCTTTCGCACACTTGAGCAGCAACCTTTCAAAGCCTTCAGTAGCGCTGAAAATCGTAAAAGAAATGGAAGCCTACGCAAAAAAGAGGGGCATTGAAACGTACCGTGCTCCATTCGGCTGGACCAAACAGTTCACGCTTTCAATTAAGGGGCACCCGTTGGCAGAGCAGTCACGCTCCTATGTAGCTGACGATGGAAAAGCGAAGGTGCAAAAAGAAGTTGCGAAAGAAGAGGAACCAGTTTCTGCAGCTTTAAAAGCCGAGGATACGCTCAAATCTTTCTGGTACATCCTCAAAACCGACGGCTCGATGGTGCCAATCGAAGAATTCAAATTCAAAGGGAACCCAAACTTGCAAAAGTTCTCTCAATATGAGATTAAGAAGACCAGGGCAGTAACGCAGATGCCTCCCCATGTGCCACTGATGAAACGACTGGAAATTGCTGATTATGAACCCGGGAGTGACCCTGGCAACCTTCGTTGGTATCCAAAAGGTCGTTTGATCAAGTCTTTGCTTGAACAGCTAGTAACTTCTGAAATGATTGCTTACGGGGCCATGGAAGTTGAAACTCCAGTTATGTACGATTTCAACCACCCTAGCTTGGCAGACTACCTGAACCGTTTTCCTGCACGCCAGTACCTGCTAAAAACCGAAGATAAGGACCTTTTTCTTCGGTTTGCTGCATGTTTCGGGCAGTTCTTGATGGTGCATGATGCCCAGTTCTCTTACAAGCAGATGCCTCTGAAACTTTACGAGTTAACACGCTACAGTTTTAGACGCGAAAAAAGTGGTGAAGTCTGTGGCTTAAGGCGTCAGCGCGCATTCACCATGCCTGACTGCCACGCTTTTTGCACCGATTTGCAACAGGCGAAAAACGAGTTTAAAAAGAGATTTAACTTGTGCATAGCGGTCTTAGGCAATATTGGCTTGTCAAAAGACGATTACGAAATTGCGCTTCGTTTCACGAAGGATTTCTACGAAGAAAACAGAGAGTTCATCGCAGACTTGGCGAAAATCTATGGTAAACCTCTCTTGGCTGAAGTCTGGAAGGAGCGCTTCTTCTATTTCAGGCTGAAATGGGACGCCAATTTTGTAGATAATCAAGATAAAGCAGCGGCACTATCCACGGACCAAATAGATGTTGAAAACGCAAAAAGATACGAAATAACCTACGTTGACGAGAAAGGAGAAAAACAGAATCCTCTAATTCTGCACTGTTCTCCCAGCGGGGGCATAGAGAGATGCGTATACGCTTTGCTGGAAAAAGCTTACAAAGAGCAACAGAAAGGTAACTTACCCATGTTTCCATTGTGGCTTTCACCTACTCAAGTGCGTTTAATACCTATCTCTGATGATTTCACGGAAAAGGTTGAGGAAATCGCCAAGACAATAGACGCGCATTGCATACGTGTGGATATTGATGACCGTGTTGCCACTTTGCAGAAGAGAATTAGAGAGGCCGAGATGGAATGGGTTCCTTACGTTATCGTTGTTGGGCAGAGGGAGCTTAAGTCTGGGGTTCTTTCAGTCAGAAACCGAGAAGCCCACGGAAAAGTGCAGAATATGCAACTGGATGAATTGATAGCCATAGTTGCTGGTAAGCTTGAGGGCAAGCCTTTCAAACCTCTTCCTTTGCCTCTGCGACTTTCCAAAAGACCACTATTCTTCGGTTGATATGCGAATCCTATAGAACACTGCCAAAAAATATATCAAATCATAGTCTAATAAGAAATGTTAAGACTTGAGGGAACCCTGTGGAAAAAGAACTGCAGATCTACATTGATGGGATTTACTATCCGAAATCACAAGCCAAAGTCTCAGTTTACGACCACGGACTCTTGTACGGAGACGGTGTTTTCGAGGGAATCCGTGCCTATAACGGAATTGTCTTCAAACTCAAGGAACACATAACTAGACTCTATCGTTCTGCGCACGCACTGATGTTGAAGATACCCTTAACAGAAGAACAGATGACGCGAGCAGTTGTGGAAACCCTGCGAAAAAACAGCCTACGCGACGCCTACATCCGCTTGGTAGTAACCCGTGGCGTTGGAGACCTCGGACTAGATCCGCGTAAATGCCCCAACCCCTCAGTTATAATAATAACCGACACTATTTCGATAATGTCCAGCGAAGCCAAGGAAAAAGGCATTTGCACCGTTATTACTTGGGTTAGAAGAAACCCTGTAGACACTACGACGCACGAGATAAAATCTCTGAACTACCTTAACAGCGTGTTAGCCAAAATGGAAGCCACGGCTAACGGCGCTGACGAAGCTATCGGCTTGGACAAAAACGGTCTAATATGTGAAGGGGTGGGCGAGAACCTTTTCATAGTGAAGGACGGTAAAATCTTCACCCCACCGAGCAGTACAGGAGCGTTGGAGGGTATTACGGCTCAGCTGGCAAAAAGGTTCGCTGAAAACTTGGGATACACCGTAACTGAAATCAACATAACCCCGTTCCAGCTGTTCACAGCGGACGAAGTGTTCTTCACTGGAATAGCCGCGGGAGTAGTTCCCATAAGAGAAGTTAATAGGCGGCAAATAGGCACTGGAAAACCAGGAGCTGTAACTAAGAAGTTAATGGCTGCTTTCCAAAAAGCAACCGCTGACCCTGCAGAAGGAGTGTCAATCTACCAGTAAAGTCGAAGCAGCAAAGGTGTGGCTTCGTAGCTAGTTCTTTCTTATGAACCCTTCTATTTCGTTTAATGCTTGTTCCAGTATTTTAACTGGCGGAAGGAAAACTCCTCTAACATGTCCGGCGCCGTATTTTGGGTCAAAACCTGAGCCATGCACCATAAGCACGCCTGTCTCTTTCAGAAGTTCCACGGCGAACTCCATGTCTGTCTTCCACTTTGACCCTACATCGTGGATTTTTGGGAAAACGTAGAACGCGCCTTCCGGCTTTGCACAACTTACGCCGTCAATCTCGTTCAGCCTCTTCCAAGCGTAATCTCTTCTAAGTTTGAGCTTTTCCACCAATTCTTTCACGTGGTCCTGTGGACCTCTCAATGCTGCTATTCCCGCCATCTGCGCTGGGGTGCTCGCGCAGATTCTTATGCGCTGCTCTTTTTCGATGGCTTTCTTCAGCTCCTGCAATTCGCCGTTTGGCTCGTAGAAATACATGTATCCAAGTCTCCAGCCAGTTATCAGGTACACTTTCGAAAACCCATTTAATACTACAACTGGCAAGTCTTTGGCTAGATTGGCTGTGCTGACGTAGTCTTCAACGTATCTTATTTGGTCGTAAATTTCATCTGATAAGATAAGGAGTTCGTGTTCTCCTGCTACGTCTAGTATTTGTTTAACCTTTTTTTCTCTGTAAAGCGCACCTGTGGGGTTGTTTGGGTTGTTTATGACGATGGCGCGTGTCTTTTTTGAGATTTTGCTACGCAAGTCGTCTATGTTTGGTTGCCAGTTTTCTTCTTCGACGGTTTCATATGAAACTGGCGTTCCATCATAAGCCTTTGAATAGGATATGTATGGTGAATAAGGAGGTCCTGGAACAAGGATTTCGTCTCCCTTTTCTATGAGAGTGGATATTAACATTCTAATTCCCTCGGAAACGCCGGAAGTGATTAAGACATTTTCCGCGGTTACGTTAACGTCATTGATCCGCTTTTCTTTCTCAGCGATAGCTTGCCTCAGTTCTGGGACTCCTTCTGAAGGCGAGTAATTATTGTTTCCTGACTGAACTGCCTCAATCAGTGCTTGCTTAATATGCTGGGGCGTGGGAAAATCAAATGCTACGGGGTCTCCGATGTTTAAGTGAAATATTTTTTTCCCCGTCTTTGTGATTTGGCCTGCGTTAACTATGACATCGCGTATGGCGTACTCGATAGCCTTTGACCGCGAAGCAACTTTAATATTCACCCTGTAAGACCCCTCTGTTTATCCACAGTTGCGCAGTTCAAAAACATAAAGCTTCCGAAGAATTGTTTTGCTCGGCTGAGAAATGTCTGGACATCTTCCAATGGAAATATTGAATCGTAATTGTTCAGTAAGCTTTTATTGTCGTGCTAGGTAATATTATGCAAACATTCGAGTTGGGTGAACGTACGTGTTTGGTTGGAGTGGTGTTTTTCTGCAAGTTGACTTAACCAGGAACAAAGCGGTTGCAGAATCATACGACGCCAACATGGCTTTGAATTTTATCGGTGGCAGAGGCTTCGCAGCCAAAATTCTCTGGGACACCCTAGAACCTGGCATCGCTCCTTTGTCACCTGAAAACAGGCTCATTTTTGCTGCTGGTCCATTAACTGGCTTAAACGTGCCGAACAGCGGCAAATTAGTTGTAGCCGCTAAGAGCCCTTTGACTGGTGGCTACGGCGACGGGAACATGGGGACTCAAGCAGCGATTCAAATGCGACAGGCTGGCTACGATGCCGTTATTATAGAGGGCAAAGCGGAAAAGCCTGTTGTTCTTCACATCAAAAACAAACTCGCCGAGTTTGTAGATGCCAAAGATTTATGGGGTTTAACGGCGTTTGAAACCGAGGCTCATTTGAAAGCCCTATACGGGCGAACCGCAGGCGTAATATCTATAGGTCCAGCAGGCGAGAACCTCGTGAAGTTTGCCATAATTATTTCTCAAGAAGGCCGCGCTGGCGGAAGAGCCGGAATGGGGGCTGTAATGGGATCCAAGAATTTGAAGGCTGTAGTTTTCGAGGGTTACAATGATATACCTGTTGCCTATCCAAAGGACATGAAAGAATTGACTGCCTCTGGTTATCGAGAAATTTTAACCAAGCCCAATTTTGCTTTTTGGAAACAACAGGGAACAATGTCTACGGTGGAATGGTGCCAAGAAAACAGTGCGTTGCCCACCTTTAATTTCCGCGAAGGCGTTTTCGAAAAAGCCGACAAGATAGGCGGGTTTGCTATGGAAAAAATCAAAGTCGGCAACCGAGGCTGTCCTCAGTGCAACATGAGGTGCGGTAACGTAGTCAGAGACTCTAACAGGAATCAGTCTGAGGTTGATTACGAAAACGTGGCAATGCTAGGCTCAAACATTGGTCTGGGCAATCTTCGCCAGGTCGCGGTTTTAAACCGTATTGCAGATGAACTTGGGTTGGACACAATATCGCTTGGGAACGTGATAGCCTTCGCTATAGAAACTTCCCAGAAAAAGCGAATTACGGAAAAGTTCGATTGGGGAAAATATAACGAAAGCAAAGATTTGATTAAAGACATAGCTTACAGACGCGATTTTGGAAATGTTCTCGCTGAAGGGGTAAAAACCGCTGCGGAAAAAATAGGTCACGGGGCAGAAGACTGGGGTATGCAAATTAAAGGTTTGGAAGTGTCTGCCTACGACTGCCATGCGGCACCTGCTATGGCATTATCTTATGCTACGAGCTCGGTTGGCGCACATCACAAGGAAGCGTGGGTAATCGATTGGGAGATCAAGTTTGGACGTGGAGGCTACAATGAAGAGAAAATTAACAAAATCATAGAGATGCAGCGTCTTCGCGGTGGAGTTTTTGAATCTCTTGTCGTTTGTCGTTTCCCTAATACCTCGCTTGGCTTCGAACTTGAGTGGTACACGAAGTACCTTCACGCGGCAACAGGAAGGGAATTGCCTTATAACACTTTAATCTATTCTGCAGATAAAACATTAAACCTAATTCGTGCCTTTTGGATACGCGAATACGGAAATAGCTGGACAAGGGAAATGGAGATTCCACCCGTGAGATGGTTCAAGGAGCCTTTAACCGAAGGACCGATTAAAGGCTCTAAGCTCGATTTAGTGAAATACGAGGGGTTGCTGAAGAAATATTACAGGAAGAGAGGTTGGGACGAGAGAGGAATACCAAAGAAGACTACACTGAAAAAATTAGGTTTGTCAGATGTAGCTAGACAACTTGAAAAATATGTCAGACTTTCCGAGTAGATATGGACTTTAATAGGATTTGGCGAAGAACACAATTTCCGTGTCTTTCTTTCCACAGTGGATACAGTTTGATGTGGTTTTCTCTTTCTCGAAAGGTCTCAGTCTAATTGTTGCCCCAGTTTCTTCTTTTATTCTTTCTTCACATTTTGAGTTGCCGCACCACGCTGCTTTGATGAAGCCTCCTTTGTTTTTGAGCGTTTTATGGAAGTCATCGTAGTTCTGCACAGTCGCTGTTTTTTCTTCTAACGCTGTTTTAGCTTTGGCGTACAAATTGTTTTGGATTTCTTCGAGAAGCTTTTCTGTGGTTTGCACTGCCTCGCTCATTTTGGAGGTGGTTTTCTGGTACGTGTCGCGTCTTGCAAAGGTTACCTGCTGCTGTTTGAGATCTCTTGGGCCTATCTCTATCCGGATGGGCACACCTTTCAATTCCCACTCGTTGAATTTCCATCCAGGTGTGTATTCTGCTCTGTCGTCCAAGACAGTTGCGATGTTTTTTACTTTGAGTTTTTCCAGGATTTCTTTAGCTTTCGCAAGTATCACGCTGGAATCCGTGTCCTTGTAGGTTATGGGAACTATGACTACCTGCACCGGAGCGACTTTCGGGGGCAAAACTAATCCTCTGTCGTCACCGTGAACCATAACCAACGCGCCTATCAACCGTGTGGATATGCCCCATGAGGTTTGCCAAACTCGATGCTCCTTCTCATCTTCTCCTATAAAGGTTATGTTGAATACTTCGGCGAAGTTCTGGCCGAGGTTGTGGCTAGTTCCCATTTGTAGCGCTTTCCCGTCGGGCATAATAGCTTCGAGCGTGGTTGTATAAAGAGCTCCAGCGAATTTTTCGCTATTCGTTTTAACTCCGACAAGCACTGGAATTGCCAAGTAACTTTCCATAATGTCCTTGTATTCAGCAAGAATGGTCATCACTTCTTTCTCAGCTTCTTCGCATGTCACGTGGGCAGTGTGGCCCTCTTGCCATAGGAATTCTCTGGTTCTCAAGAAGGGCTTCGTGGCTTTGGTTTCCCACCTAACGATGTTGCACCACTGGTTGATTTTGATAGGCAAGTCTCGCCAGCTTCTAATCCACTTGGCGAAGGTGGCGTAAATAATAGTCTCAGACGTCGGTCTTATAGCAAGCTTTTCTTCAAGTGTGGTGCTCCCGCCTTGAGTTACCCAAGCAACTTCTGGCACGAACCCCTCGAAGTGCTCAGCTTCCTTTTTCAGAAAGCTTTCAGGAATAAACATTGGGAAATACACGTTTCTGTGACCCGTTTCCTTTATTTTCAGGTTGAAAACTTCCTGAATTTTCTCCCATATGGCGTAGGATTGCTCTCGGAAAATCATGCAGCCTTTTATGGGCGAGTACTCTGCCATTCCGGATTTCAGAATGACTTCAGTATACCATTCCGAAAAATCTTCGCTTTTCTTCAAAGTTACTCCTGTGTCTGACATAGTCTTTCTCTCCTTCTGTTTCACGCTGGCGGAATATAACCATAACGCAGAACTTGGACCCCTTTATACAAGGGAGGTAAATCCTCCACAGATTAAGAAGGTCATAACTGCACAGGCAAAGCTCATCATTCGTCTTTTCACCTACGCTTTAAAGTTTATATAGGAATAAAACTTTGTTTCAACACGCTCAAAATGACATATGGAGGATTCTAGGTGAGTGAAATTCAATTGCGCGTAGGAGATGCGCGCCAGCGAGACGTTGGAAGAGGCATTGCCCGCATAGACCAAAGAACTATGCAGAAGCTTGGCATCAGCGCTGGCGACGTAATAGAAATAGTTAACAAAAGAACAACCTCAGCGATAGCGTGGCCAGCATACAGCGAAGACCAAAACCGTGACATTATACGAATCGACGGTTTCACCCGCAAAAACGCGGGAGTAGCCATAAACGAGTACGTAGTCATAAAACCTGCAAAAGTTAAAACTGGGCTGGGCATAACGCTTGCGCCAGTGGACATGCGACTGAATGTTGACGAAGACTTCACTAACTTCGTCAGGAACCGACTCATGGAACGCACCCTCGTTGAAGGTGACACAACCCTCGTCATGATGCTCGGTCACGCCATACCCTTTACAGTTACAAAAACGCGCCCCCACGGCATAATCAAAGTCACTGGGGAAACAAAACTCACAATCCTAAACGAACCAGCGCCAGAGGCAAAAGGACTACCAAGAACCACTTACGAAGATATAGGCGGCTTGCACGAAGAAATTCAACGGGTCAGAGAAATGGTAGAGCTTCCCTTGAGGCACCCTGAACTTTTCCAAAGACTCGGAATAGAACCGCCAAAAGGAGTCCTGCTTCACGGACCACCAGGTTGCGGCAAAACACTGCTAGCTCGTGCAGTCGCCAACGAGTCAGAAGCAAACTTTTATTCAATAAACGGTCCAGAAATAATGAGCAAATTCTATGGCGAATCCGAAGCAAGGCTACGCGAGATATTTCAACAAGCCCAGCAGAACTCACCAAGCATAATATTCGTTGATGAGCTAGACGCTATAGCGCCCAAACGCGAAGAAGTCACAGGCGAAGTTGAAAGACGCGTTGTCGCGCAGTTACTGGCACTGATGGATGGTTTGTCTGGGAGAGGAAACGTCATAGTGATAGGTGCCACCAATAGACCAAGCGCCCTCGATCCCGCTTTAAGGCGACCTGGAAGATTCGACAGGGAAATCGAGATAGGCGTTCCAGACAAAAAGGGAAGATACGAAGTGCTCCAAATTCACACAAGGGGCATGCCCTTAGCTGAGGATGTTGACCTCAAAAAACTTGCAGACCTGTCACACGGATACACAGGTGCCGACTTAGCGGCGCTAGGGAGAGAAACCGCTATGAAAGCACTCCGCAGATACCTCCCCCAAATAAACTTGGAAGAGGAACGCATCCCGCCCAGCGTACTTGAAAAAATGGAAGTTAAAATGGATGACTTCATCAACGCTTACAAAGAAGTCACGCCTACAGCAATGCGCGAAGTGTACATAGAAGTCTCCACTGTAAACTGGACCGATATCGGCGGACTAGACGACGTGAAACAACACCTGAAGGAAGCTGTCGAATGGCCGCTGAAAAATCCAGAAATCTTCAGCAAGCTTGGAATTAAACCGCCAAAAGGCATACTTCTCTATGGTCCCCCTGGTTGCGGGAAAACCATGTTAGCCAGAGCCGTGGCAACTGAGAGCGAAGCTAACTTCATATCCATCAAGGGACCGGAAGTCTTTTCCAAGTGGGTCGGCGAATCGGAAAAAGCCATAAGAGAAGTATTCAGGAAAGCTCGTATGGCAGCGCCTGCAGTGATTTTTCTAGACGAGATGGATTCACTTGCACCACGGCGTGGCTTAGGTTTCTCTGATAGTGGCGTATCAGAAAGGGTCATAAGCCAGTTGCTTACAGAAATGGACGGCATTGTAACGCTGCAAGACATAGTCGTCATCGCCGCCACCAACAGACCAGACATGGTAGACTCAGCAGTTCTGAGACCTGGAAGATTTGACCGTTTGATTTACGTGCCGGAGCCGGATGAAAAAAGCAGACTTCAAATATTAAAAATCTACACGAAAGAAATGCCTTTGACAAAAGACGTTGACCTAAACCAGCTTGCCTTAATAACCAAATATTATTCAGGCGCAGACATTGAATCACTGTGCAGAGAAGCTGCTATGCACGCGCTGAGAAACGATGTCAACGCGGTGGAAGTTGCAATGAAAGATTTCCAAAACGCCATTAAAGAAGTAGGTCCATCCGTCACCCCTGACATGGAGAAATGGTACAAGAGCTTCATGCAACAGATTAGGCAAGTACAGAAACCAGCAACACCAGTTGCGTAGGAAGCAAGAAACATGCCAACAGTTAAGATTTGGAAAATCCGTCCTGGATTTTTTATCGTATTAGAAATCTTGAACAAGAAAGGCGACATGATCGACGACGATCTCTATAGTCAGTTGAAAGAGGAGTTTGAAGACTTAGGATATAAAGACTTCAACGACATTCTTATGCGGCTAGAAGTCAGCGGCAAAATCCGCACCACTTCCATGTCCCGCGGAAAACGACGAGTCGAGCTTATACAATAAATTTACGTTACTAATGCTCAGTGTGCAGTTAATGAAAGATGTAGCAGATGTTATCGTTGTCGGAGGCGGCCCTGCCGGTTCCTTCACGGCGTTAAAACTGGCTAAACTGGGCGCCAAAGTTAAGGTTTTCGAGGAGCATGAGTCGATTGGTAGGCCATCACACTGCGCAGGGCACTTGAGCATCCAAAGCTTACGGAACTTAGGTTTTTATCCACTTCCTAGAGGAATCGTTGAAAACACTTTTTCTAAAGCTAACTTTTATTCGCCCTCAGGCGTAAAATTTCCCGTTCACATTGCCAAAGAAGTAACCTGCTCCGTCAACCGCGAAGCTTTCGACAAGTACATCGCAGATAAAGCAGAAGCCGCAGGAGCACGCTACCATCTGAACGCGCGAGTTCAATCACTGTTAATCGAAGATGGGACCGTTAAAGGCGTGACGACAAAACAGGGAGACAAAGCAGAGTACTTTCCAGCGAAGATTGTTGTTGACGCAGAAGGCATCTCCTCCAGACTTTTGAGGGATAGGGGTTTAGCAGGGTTTAACAGCGAAGGACTTGTTTACGCGGTAATAGCGGAAGTGGAAAACGTCAAAGACTTGGAGATAAACGCGGTTGAAGTGTTTCTGGGAAAAGCGTATGCACCGGGCTTTTACGCGTGGCTTATGCCTAGGCTTGATGGAACAGCAAAAGTTGGACTTGCGACAAAAGCAGGTAACCCGAAAGATTTTTTGCAAAGGCTCATGTTGAAGCACCCAGCAGCTTCTAATCAACTCGGCAAGGCAAAAATTACCAGCATGGCGTTTCACCCTATAACCCTGGGCGGTCCAATCGCCAAGGCTTATTCAAATGGTTTTCTAGCTGTAGGAGACGTGGCTTCGCAGGTGAAGCCTACCACGGGCGGAGGAGTGATTTTCGGTTTAACATGCGCCAGAATCGCGGCTGAAGTTGCCAACGAAGCAATACGAAAAAATGATGTGTCCTCAAGTTTCTTGCGAGCTTACCAGAAACGCTGTGCTGACAAGTTGAGTTTCGATTTCAACGTTATGATCAGGCTTAGGCATTTTCTTGATTCTCTTTCTGACGATAAGTTGGATGATATTTTGCGGTTCTGCGCAAGAGTAGGTTTGAATAAAACTTTGGAGAACGTGGAAGAGATAGATTTTCAGGGTCAGCTGTTTCTTAAAATCGTTACGAAGCCTGCTATGTTTGTTGCCTTAGCATATTTCCTTAAGCTTTACTTGTCAGCAAACTCTTAAAATCTCAGACGAACAACCTGTTAGAAAAGGTGGGAAAATCTGAAATGGCTGAATTCGAGTACAAGCAAGTAATCGTCTTTCGCAGTGATTTGAAGCTAAGTAAAGGAAAGATTGCTGCTCAGGCTGGCCATGCGGCAGTTTCTGCGGCGCAAGAAGCCCATAACAGGCATAGAAATTGGTGGGATGCATGGCTTTTCGAGGGACAGCGTAAGGTGGCGGTTAAGGTGAAGGATGAAAAAGAGCTTTTAGAGCTTAAAGAGCAGGCTAACGATTTGGGTTTGCCAAATGCTTTGATTGTTGACAGGGGGCTTACGGAGATTCCTCCGGGTACGATTACTTCTTTGGGAATTGGTCCTGCTCCAGCGGAGAAGGTTGACAGGTTAACCGGGAAGCTTTCCTTATTGTGAAAAAAGGCGTATGGCGCTTGCGTGTTCCAAAAATTGACAGGCTACTAGGCATCGAATTTTATGCCACCGAAACCGCAGGCATCGGCGGCGTTATTCGGAAGTCCGTGGAGGATTTTTTGGTTGAAGAAGTTCTTGTTGATGGTTCCAAAGCCAAAATTAATAGAGCTTCTGAGAGGAGAGTTTTAGGAGCATCAACATACAAGCAGCGATATTTGCTGTGTGTCTTGACTAAGCGCAACTGGGACACTTTGATAGCCCTCAGAAGCATCGCCAAGCAGCTGAACCTCAGTCAAGGGCAAATTCAAATTGCAGGCATAAAGGATGCCAAGGCTGTTACGGCACAACATATCACAGTTGAAAAATGTTCCATTGAAGATGCCTTCAAAGTCAACGTTAATGACATCGAAATCCGCCCTGTCGGATATGTCCATGAGAAACTATCGCCTTATTACCTTTTAGGCAACCATTTCACCATAAGAATCAAAGCGATTAAGCATTCAGAATCAACCGTTGCAAAGCGAGTAGCCGAAACAGCGCAAGCTCTTGACTCAGCAGGTGGGATTCCGAACTTCTTTGGGCATCAACGCTTCGGAACAACTCGCCCCATAACGCATTTAGTGGGAAAAGCTCTTGTCGAAGGAGACTTTAAAGAAGCGGCAATGCTTTTTTTGGCTAAGCCAAGCTTCCACGAGCATCAATCGTCCAGAAATGCCCGCACAGAACTGCGGTCAACAAGAAATTTCAAGCAAGCTTTGCAAAACTTTCCTAGGCAGCTCCGTTATGAAACGCTAATGCTCCGCCATTTGGTTGAGAAACCAGACGATTTCGTCGGAGCCTTAAAGCGGTTGCCCTTTAAACTTCAAACGCTCTTCGTTCAAGCATATCAGTCATACCTCTTTAACCGCTTCCTAAGCGAGAGAATCAAGAGTGGCTTTTCTTTGAACAAGGCTGAAGTGGGTGATTTCGTGGTTAACGTTGAACGTTCAGGCTTGCCCATGGTCAACGTGACTAAAGTGGCAGGTGCAGAAACTGTTGCGGAAGCTAACGAACTTGTCAAAGCTGGGAGAATGCGGGTTGCGTTGCCACTCATTGGAATAAAGCAAAAACCTTCGCAAGGCGTTATGGGACAAATAGAGCAGCATATTCTCGAGGAAGAAGGCATCAAACCAGAAAATTTCAAAGTTAACGAGGTATCCGAGAGTAGTGGGAGAGGCGGTCTACGTGCGGTTCTAACACCTGTTCAAGGTTTCAAGTTGGACGACATCTCAATCGTTGTCTCAGACCAAAGCTATAATCAAGCTGACTTGAGTTTCATGTTGCTGCGTGGTTCCTACGCA
>WOR8_10005125_pt1 | contig 16527 bp, 16 predicted proteins | sample DeeMarSeWOR38_10_FD_19890 | JGI IMG/M metagenome (IMG submission 19890) | reverse complement strand
TGACAATCATAGCAAGACCTGCTATGATTTTTAAGTCACAATGCTGGTGTAGCCCAATTGGCAGGAGGCAGCAGACTCAAAATCTGAACAGTGTGAGTTCAAATCTCACCACCAGTATTAAATTTATTTTTAATATTTTTTCCAGAATAAGTATTAGTTTGAGAATGGCAGTTAGGACATAAAATTCTTAAATTTTCAATTCTATTATCAGTTTTTATTCCATTAATATGGTCTAAATGCAAATTTATTGGTTTGTTATTCCATTTATCCAGCAATCCACATTCATAGCAAATATTTTCCAACAAATTGGACTTAAACAACCTATTTTTTAAACTATAAGAGTCATAATGATCGCTATTCTCTACTAAAATTTCTTTCAGTGTCTTTGAATAATTTTGTTTATTCCACCCCCTACCTTTAAAATGTGAAGTATCTAAATTTAATTTTTTTATATATTCTTTAATTGACGAGTGAGAACCACCTGCCATACTTAATCCAAGTTTAATTACAACTTGAGAAACACTTGTGCTCGATTTAACTGCTTCAATTAAATCGCATTCTTTCCATGTTTTAGTTTTCATTTTAAAATGGCAAACATTACATTATTATTTATGTATTTACCATTTTAAAATTCGCACCAAATCTAATTAGATTCCGTCGAAAGACTTATCGGTTCAAGTCCGATTGGGGACATTAAACATTAACAGCATTTCCTAACATTGATGAGCAAAAATACTCAATTCGTTATAGATAAAGTTGGTAAGAATGAAGTAAAAGATTTACTTTATACTTATCATTATCTAAAAGACGAATCAAAGGATTTTAAAAGTGGATACAACTACGGTCTATACAGAGATTATTCTGAAACTATTCTGCGGGGTCCTTGTCTTGGCGTTTGTATCTTTACTGGTCTCCCAGTCCCTGAAATCGCGGTAGGTGCTTTTGGTCTAAAAAGAGACCAACAGGAAGGTATTTACGAACTATCAAGACTCTGTATTCATCCAGACATTCAAAAAACCGAATACAACATCACATCTTGGTTTATGTCCAAATGTATTAGGGAGTTTAGAAAAGATGTACCAGTTCGTGCTATTATTAGTTATGCTGACAGTTCTCGCCATAACGGAGTTATCTACCGTGCTTGTAATTTCAAATATTACGGTCTAACAGCACCCAAGAGTGATTTTTGGATTCAACAACCAGATAACTCTTTTATTAAACATTCAAGAGGTCCAATAAAAGGGCTGCAGGGAGAATGGAGGCCAAGAACACAGAAGCATAGATTCGCTCTCATCTATGATAAGAAACTCCAAGAACAATTAAGATGGGAAGAAGAGGTGTGGAGTAATAGTAATAAATAAAAAGAAAACTATGAAATACAAAATCACTCAGGCATACTGTTGGTACAATCGGGGCAGTATGATTGTGAGAATGTATTTTATAAATCATATTCCATTTACTTTTGATGAACTTCCAGAAGAAGCAATTACAGATTTGGAACTTATCAAAAAAGCAGACCTTCAAAAGAGATGGGAACCAGAGGACTTATATCAAAAATCTTTCTATCTTATAGATGAGGAAATACATCCTTGTTTATTTCCAGTAGACCTAGAAAATCCAGAAGATATGCCACAAGATGACGAAGAATTTGTCTGATAAATAAAAGAAGACAATTTCTTAAGAAGTTATAATACCATGCCTCTGAATAAATTAGACAATTTTATAAAGAATACAGAGGGTCGTATTCTTTATGTTAATCCTAGCGACCTTGATTCAACAGATTCCATAGATAATCAGGGTAATTCACTTGCTCGCCCATTCAAAACGATTCAGAGAGCAATCATTGAGGCAGCAAGGTTTTCATATGTAAGAGGAAATAATAACGATTTAATTGAGAAAACTACTATTCTTTTGTTCCCAGGTGAGCACGTTGTAGATAACAGACCTGGATGGGCAATTTATGATAATAGTGGTGTTGCTTATGCTGTTCCCCCAAGCGGAGGTGGTGGAACTCCAGCCCAGTCATTATTATCTTTAACTTTGGGTTCAAACTTTGATTTAAATCAGGAAGATAATTTATTATACAAATATAATAGTGTTTATGGTGGTGTAATTCTACCTAGAGGTATTTCCCTTGTTGGATTGGATTTAAGAAAGACCAAAATTAGACCAAAATATGTTCCCAATCCAACTGACCCAGCAGCAGGTTCCAGTTGCATATTCAGATTAACTGGAACCTGCTATATGTGGCAGATTTCATTCTTTGATGGTGATGAGACTGGTCAAGTTTATACAGACCCAGTTGATTTTGGTGATACAAGATTGTCAACTCCATTGTTTAGTCACCATAAACTAACATGTTTTGAATATGCTGATGGTGTAAATGATGTTGCATCATATGGTCTGACAGACCTTGATATGTATTATAGTAAATTATCTAATGCATTCAATGTATATCGTGAAATTGTTAGCGTAGACAAATTCCCAGAAAATGCAGATGGATTCTCAAAGAGAACTCCAGAATGGGAAATTGTTGGAGCATTTGCAAGTGACCCAATTGATATTGGTAATATCATTTCGGGAAACGGTACAACTGCAAATTCCAGAGTTACTGTAACCACAACAACAGAGCATAAATTGAATGTTGGCACTCCTATTAAAGTGAGAGGGGTTTCTTCAACTACATATAATATTTCTACTAAAGTTCAGGAAGTAATAAATTCCACAACATTTACATATTTACTTCCAGATTTTCCAATCAACTTAAATGCAAATCCAAGTGTAGCTGGCGCAACTGTTATTGTAGAGACTGATACTGTAACAGGAGCATCACCCTATGTGTTCAACTGTTCTCTTCGTTCCGTCTGGGGAATGAATGGAATGTTTGCCGATGGTGCAAAAGCTTCTGGATTCAAGAGTATGGTTGTTGCTCAGTTTACTGGAGTTTCTCTACAAAAAGATGACCGAGCTTTTGTAAAATACAATTCAGTTTCTAGAACATATACTGGAGTTCCAATAACTCCAGTATATGGTTCCGAGTTGCCACTTGGAGCAACTCAGACTGATGAGGATAAGGTTTATCATTTAGATTCTGAGGCAATTTATAGAAATGGATGGGAATCTAGTCATATCAAAATTGCAAATGATGCATTTATCCAGGTAGTTTCCGTATTCGCTATTGGATTTACAAAACACTTTGATGCTAGAAGTGGAGGAGACTTTAGTATTACAAACTCTAATTCCAACTTTGGTCAGTTTGCTCTCAGTTCTACTGGATTTAGAAAAGAGGCATTTGCAAAAGATAATAAAGGGTATATAACTTCAATTGTTCCACCAAGAGCAATTGACCCAACAATAGAAGATATATATCTATTTGGATTTACGGATCCAAACGAAACGGTTTCCGAAATTATTCAAGGATTTAGAATTGGTGCAAGATTAAATGAAGTCCTTTATCTTAAAATAAATGCGACAACATATACTGCAAATGTGTTGATGGATGATCTTGCCACATCATCTAAAAAAGAATATACAGTATCTGGAAGTCCATCTGGAAGCACCTTTAATCTTGGCGTAACTCATACATTATCATCTGGTGAAAAAGTAATTATTAGAAGTGATAGTGGGGATCTTCCTGAAGGATTATCACCAGAAACTGTTTATTATATTATTGATACTTCATCATCAACAGTAAGATTAGCATCAACATTCAGGAACTCTCAGATTGGTGAATTCATCACTGTTAGTGGTGGTTCAAATCTTAAAATTCTTAGTAGAGTTTCTGAGAAATCATCAGGTGAAATTGGTTCACCAATACAATACGATACTACGCAGGGTAATTGGTACATTACTGTAAACTCTGCAAATACAATTTATCCAGCACTTTCATCTGAAGGTGGAGTTGCTGTTATAGGTGAGGCATCAAATTTAACTTACATAAGCAGAGTAAGTGATGAAAGAAGTATAGATGAGAAGATTTATAAGTTAAGAGTTGTAATACCAAAAGAAGCAACAAATGCAAAGGATCCAGAATCCGGATTTATCTTACAAGAATCTAGTTCAACTGGATTTAGGAATGATGATGATTTCTTTGCAACATCTATTACAAGTGATGACCATGATTATAAGAGAAATCCAAAATACATTAGTACATGTACATATGATTCACCATCATCAACAGTAACAGTTACTGCAGAAAGACCTCATGAATTAAATGTTGGTGATATAATTGTTGTAAAGGGTGTTAGAAGTTCAAACAATACTGTTGGTATTGAAAATATTGCGTATAATGGTGCATTTACGGTTACAAATATTGTAAATGATTTACAATTTAAGTATGTATCTGTTGATACTGATGGCAAGTCGCATTCAATTAGTGGAAGTTCCACAAATAACACTAGCGAAAGAAGCATTGAAACTTTAGGTAGATTTGAGAGAAGAGATAATCAATCAAACACATATATTTACAGAAATGAAGTTTCTTCAAGATATAAAGAAGGTATTCAGGATGGTGTCTATTACCTTTATGCATTAAATGCATCAAATTCAGTTCCAGTAGAATTTACCAATCTTAAGTTCTCTCAGACGCCTGTTGACTTGTATCCACAATTGGATAGAGATAATTATGATGACAACCCATTACCAGCAGTAACCTATGCAAAGCGTTCTCCAATTGGGGATGTTGAAACTAATGACCTTAAGAAGAGTATCACTAGAGAAACTATTAATAAATTTTTAAAGGCACAAAATATTGGTCTTAAAATTTCATCAGTTTCACAAACAACAACTACCGCAACAATTACATTTGATAGACCACATGGATTTGGAAGAATAATCTCGGGAACAATTACCGCAGGTTCTGGATATAATAATGGAACATTTTATAATGTCAAACTACTGACTAATAATTCAGACCCATCTAGTGGATGGAATGGTGCATTAGCTACTGTAGTAGTTTCTGGTGGGGCAGTAACTTCAGTAACAGTTACCAATGGAGGTTCTTACCATACTGCTGGTGCAATGTATTTTGATTTCACAGCAATTGGTTCTGGAAATGGTGCTGCAAGATATACTACTACTTCAAATACCATCAATAATAATATTGGTGATGTATTACAATTTACTGGTTCAAGTACAACTAATGATGTATACCATCGCATTACTGCAATTAATAGTACTACAAGTATTACTGTTGCTAGAAATACAAATGATCCAACCATAACAACTGCACAATATGCATTTTTAGTTGGACCATCTATACAAATAAGTAATAATGGTGCTTTTAATTCTACAACAAACACTCAAACAATAACTTGTAGTTCATCTCATGGATTGCAAGTAGGAAATAAAGTAACCATCATAGATAGCGCAGCAGATTCATATCAAAATCTTGGAGAGTATCTAGTTTCTTCTGTAGATAGTGTAACAGTATTTAAGATTAAGACAACTGCAGATATTGGAAATGAAGTTAGTGGATATGTTTTAAAACATGGTCTTTCATCAAACAATAGTGCATTAGACTTTACTGAAGAGACATTTGCGGTAAGAAATACTTGCATATATGATAGAGAAAGATTTAATTTAAACACTGCAATTACAAGTACTACTACAACAACACTTGCTCTATCTACTTTATCTGGAACTGGTCTTACTACAAGATTGCGTTTTGGTAGTTATATATTAGTGGATAATGAAATTATGAAGGTTATTGCTAATCCCAATGACACAACAGTAACTGTTATTCGTGGTGCTCTTGGAACTAGAGCTGATACTCATGTAGTGAATTCTCTTGTTAGAAAAATAAGACCAATTCCTGTAGAATTTAGAAGGCCTTCAGTTCTTCGTGCATCTGGGCATACTTTTGAATATCTTGGATATGGTCCAGGAAACTATTCAACAGCACTTCCACAAGTTCAGATAAAAACATTGACAGATAGGGAATCATTCTTATCTCAAGCACAAGAAATAAGTTGTGGCATTGTAGTATATAATGGAATTAATAATAGTGGAGATGTTTTTGCAGGAAACACTAAAACTCTTGCATCAAGTGGAGAAGTCATTTCTTATGATATTCCAACTCCAACAGTTACTGGCCAAGGTGCTGCAGCAAACGTTGCCGTATTTGACGAAGTAACTATTAAACAAAGATTATTGGTTGAGGGTGGTTCGTCTGGAAATATTTTATCGCAATTTGATGGTCCAGTAACATTTAATAATGATGTTAGAGTTAAGGGTAGCACGGTAATTAATGGAGACTTCACTTTAGATTTGCCAGGAACACAACCAGCAATTATTGATGGGAATCTTCTTGTTGATAGTTCCCTTCAAGTAAATGGAACCATTACTGGTTCTCTTTCAGGAAATTCTTCAAGTTCATCTCAAATTTTAACGGATAATATCTCCACAGATGCCACATATTATCCGACTTTTGTTAGTTCTAATGCTGGACCATCAAATAAAAGTCTTTTTACGGATGTAGGAATTTCATATAACCCTTCATCAAATAAATTAATTTCTTCAAATATAATTCAATCTGGATCTGACAGTACTGGGCCAGTTGCACTAACAGTAAATGACGGTTACGGTAACGCTAACGTTACATTTAATCATACAAATGGTATTCCTGGTCTTACCGGTAATTCTGGTAGAATACATGTAAATGTAGATTCAACAAATAACTCAACTATGACATTTGAGTTATTAAGTAGTGTTACATCAGGCATCCCAGCAACTTTAATTAATACATTAGTACTTAAAGAAACTGAAGCAACTTTCTTAGGAAACAAGATTTGGCACGCGGGAAATGATGGCGAAAATTCTGGATTGGATGCAGACTTACTTGATGGTAAAAATTTAGTTCAAGATGCAGCAACAGCAAATTCGGTTGTTGGGAGAGATGCAAGTGGTGATATAGTTGCAAGATTTTTAAGGTCAACTCCAGCAGATTCAACTTCAATTAATACAACTGCTGCAATCATAATGAGAAATAGTCAGACTGATAATTTCCACAGACCAGTTTCTGCAGCAACTTTTATTACTTGGTTAGAATCACAGTCAACATCTAAATTTGTATTGACAGAGGGTGATCAGACTATCAATGGAAATAAAACATTTTCCAGTACCATTCTGGGAACAGCACAAAATTGTTCAAGATCTATTACTGCTGGAGATGGTTTAACTGGTGGAGGACAACTAGATTCAAATATTACATTAAATGTTGCCGCAGCAGCTAATGGTGGTATTACTGTAAATGCTAATAGTATTGAAGTTGATGATACAGTTGTTAGAACAAGTGGAAGTCAAGAAATTAGTGGAGGAAAAACCTTTAATAATACTGTTACTGTTAGCAACATTGATACTCCTACTGGATCTGCGACAATTCACGCGGATGGGCATATTGAACTCTGGAGAAATAATGGACCTTACATTGACTTTAAAACTGTTTCCACCAATGACTATGAAGTGAGATTAGATTATAGTGTTTCCAATACAGGTAATATGACCTTGGCAAAAACTGGAGGAACTGTTAATTTTAGATGTGATGGTGATATTATTGCATTTGTTTCGGATATAAGGTTAAAAGAAAATATTCAAAAAATAGAATCTCCATTGGATAAGGTTTTATCGTTGAATGGGTTTACATATACATTTAATGAAACTGCACAAAATCTTGGATTTTCTGGTGATAAGAAATACATTGGTGTTTCTGCTCAAGATGTGCAAAAAGTAGTTCCAGAAGCTATACAAAAATCTGTTATTTCAGATAAATGTGAAATAGATTATATGACGGTCCAATATGAAAAACTTGTTCCTTTATTAATCGAAGCAATTAAAGAACAAAATGATAAGATCAATTATTTGGAAGAAAAAATTTCTAATTTAGGAGGTTGATTAAATGACTATTAAAGCTAGTGGGTCTCTTTCCTTTTCCCAAATACGTGCTGAATTTCCATCCAATTTATCTATTGGACAAACACCAGATTCTTTGGGTGAATTTGATGGGATGGTCTTATATAAACCATCTACTGGTAGGCAATTTATAATTCCATCAGATCCATCATTTAGCGATTTTTATGGTGTTAGTTGGTCTTTTCAAATTGATGTTTTAATTATTGGTGGAGGTGGTGGTGGAGGGGGAATTGTTCTTACTACTAATGGTGGTTTTGGTAGACAGACTGCTGGTGGTGGAGGAGGTGGTAGAGTTAGACTAGTTACTGGATTAACAGTAACTCCTGGACAATCTTATTCTGTAAGATGTGGTGCGGCTGGCAACTCTGGTGCGGGCACCGGTGCCAGGGGAGGAAGTGGTGCTGCAAGTTTTTTCTCTAGTTATAGAGCTGCTGGTGGTGGTGGTGGAGGAGGATATAACAATATAAATGGGGGAAATGGTAGTATTGCAACCGGTGATTCTGTGCTATCTTGTGGTGGAGGTGCTCATTCTTTTGGATCTGGCGGAACTGGTGGCAGAAGTAGCACAACAGGAGATGGTGGAGATTCTAGAAATTATCCAGGATTTGAATTTGCAGCAAGCAGAGAAGGTGGTGGTGGTGGTGGATGGGAAGGTGATGGCCAAATTGGAGAATTTAGTAGCAATATCAGTACTGGAAATAATGGCAATGGTGGAGCTGGATATTTATTATCCACTTTTATGGGGAATGCAGCATATCTTGGAAGAGTTGGTTATGGTGGTGGAGGAGGATATGCTGTAACTGGTAGAACTACTGGACAAGCAGGTGGTTATTATGATTCCGGCACCAATACTTATGGTGGATATGGAAGGAACGCTTATATACCTGATTCATCTTCACTTGAAAGGCGTGGTCACTTTAGGTCCGGAGGTGGTGGCGGTGGTGGTGCAGTTTTACGTGGTGGAGGAGAAGAAGGTGGTGGTGATGGAGGGGGAGGGGCTGTAATAGTCAGATATCATGGATCATACAGAAGGGATACAAGTAGTGGAACTGGTGTAGAACATAGAACTGGTACTATTGGTGGACAAACTTATCAGTTTATAATATTTGGAAGATCAAATAACAATACTTCTCTCGATGAAACTTTTTCTGTAAATAGCAATGCAGTGTTTGTATAAGTCTAAATAGTTAAAAATGTTATAAGAAATGGCAAGTATAAGAAAGTCATTTAATTTTAGAAATGGGGTACAAGTTGATGAAAATAATTTTATAGTTAATTCCAATGGTCTTGTTGGAATAGGAACTTCAGTACCATCAGAATCTCTTGATGTTTTTGGAAATATTAAATGCAGAGATTCTGTTATTACTGATAGATTTTTATCTAACTCACTAGAAGTTTCTAGTGGAATAGGAACCATATCAAATTTTAATGCACTTAATTATATTAACATTGGCATTACATCAATAACTTCTGGTATCATCACTTCATATGCTGGAGTTGTAACTTATTACGGTGATGGTGGAAGATTGTTAAACCTACCAACTTCCCAATGGCTGGATATTGATGTTGGTTTGGGATTTACAAGCATATATGCTCAAGGTTTTGTAGGAATAGCAACTAATGATCCAAGACATGTATTTCAAATTGGCGGAAGATATACAAATATATTTGATTTATCAACTTTAACAAATGGTGTGGGATTTAGTAGCACTGGTAATGGAAGAGTAACAGGAATACTAACTGCAGGAAATTTTTCTGGTAATGGTTCTTTAATCACTAGTATTAATGCCACAAATATTAGTAGTGGAACATTAAATAATTCAAGACTTCCACAAACAATTAGTGTAGTAAATAGTATTACTGCGGGTAGTTTTATTGGTGATGGTTCCGAAATTACAGATATAAACGCATCAAATATTGCTAGTGGAACATTAAATAATTCGAGATTATCTAATGAAGTCATCACAAATGCAGCTAATTTTGGATATTTAACTGTAGGGACATCTGCAACAATAACTACACTTAGAGCAACCAATATTGCAATTGGAACAGATTCTGTAGCAAATGATATAAGTATTTTTGGCGATGTTGGTGATTCTGTTTCTATAAAATTAACAGAAGGAGTCATAAGATTTGGTAATACTGATGTATCTTTTGATAATAGTACAACAAGTTCATTTGATATTATTAATTATGATACCGGCAATTTAAATTTTTACAATAATGTAAATGGTGGCTCTGGAAATTTTTATTGGATAAATGGAGTAACAAATGAACTAATGACTTTAACGTCATCTGGTCGTTTAGGAATTGGTAAGACGCAACCAATATTTGAATTAGATGTTGTTGGAACTACGACAATAACATCCGACCTCTATGTTGGTGGTACTGCAAAAGTTAATGGAACTTTCACCGTTGAGCAAGGGTCTACTATATTAAATAATATAACTTCATCTGGGCAAGGACTATTTAATACGATAGGAATTGCAACTAATTCTAGGGTATATGATTTTCAAGTAGGATCAAATCCAATTGGAGTTCTGGGTGGGGTTGGTATTAATAAAAATGGCAATATTTATATTTTTGAAGACATAAAGACAGTAAGACATATAAATTCTACTGGATTAATTACTGCAACAACATTTGATGGATCCTTTGATGGTGATGGATCTCAAATTACATCAATTAATGCTGATAATATATCTTCAGGAACTTTAGATAATAGTATACTTCCATCTAATATAAGTGTATCTGGATCTATATCAGCAAGTTCTTTAAATGTAGATACATTAGCAACCAATAGTTTAAGTATTGATCAAATAGGAGTTACTACAGTAACTGCAACAAATTTAAATGGTTCAAATATAACTGGACAACAAGTAAACGTTGGTCTTGCTTTAAGTATCACAGAAGCAAATATCCATATTGGTTATGGTGCCGATTCAGCAAATCCAATTGGATTCACTTCAATGACAGTATTTTACCATAATGATATAGGCGAACTAACCTTCTTTGTTGATGATCCTGTGTCTGGAATTGTATCTACTTCATTAACTTTAAGTTAATGTATAATTATATTTCTTCCAAACCTGACAAACCTATCCTACTCACGATATGACTTCTTGTCAAGGCCTTGACAACTCTTTTTTGATATGATATTGTAAGTTTCTTAAGTAATTTCTACTGATGAATAAACCCTTCTTGAAGTGGGCAGGAAATAAATTTAGGGTTCTTCCTCATCTGCTACCACATATCGGAACCCCTAAAAGGTATTGTGAACCTTTTGGGGGAAGTTTTTCAGTTGCCTTTAATGTAACAGCAAAAGAATATATTCTTAATGATGTCAATAAAGATTTGATTGCAATTTATCAAAATCTTCTAAAGGAAGAGAATAGTTTTATTCAATATTGTGAAGAACTTTTTATTGCAGAAAATAATACAAAAGAATCTTTTCTAGGGCATAGAAAATACTTTAATCAAACAACTAATCTTTTAGAAAGAGCAAGATTATTTGTTTATTTAAATCGCCATTGTTTTAATGGTCTTTCCCGTTACAATAGTAAGGGTGAGTTTAATGTTCCTTTTGGAAAGTATGCCAAACCTATGTGTCCATCTGAAGAGATGTTGAATTTTAGGAATTGGTTTTTATCTAAACAATTAGTAAGATTTACATCTATTTCTTTTGAAGATTCTTCACTGTATGAAAATCTAGAAGAAGGTGATGTTGTTTATATGGACCCTCCATATATTCCATTGTCTGATACTGCAAACTTTACTAATTATTCTACGGATGGATTTTCTCATCAGGAGCAAATTAAAGTAGCAGAAATTGCTGAAGAACTTTCAAAAAGCGGTGTTAAAGTAATTATAAGTAATCACGATGTTCCTGTAGCAAGAGAACTTTATAAGAACGCTACAATTTATTCTATTCAAGTGAGTAGAACAATTGCTGCAAAAGGTGGAAGTCGCAAAAAAGCAAGTGAAATTATTGCAGTTTATGAATAAGGTAGTAGAAAGACACAGATATAATAAAGACCAAATAATCCAAACTAGAAGACTCATATTCACTCCATATTCTTACAGTGAAAAGAATATGAGTCTAGTTGTAGGATTAATTCGTAGGAATCTTACTCCAGACCTTTTAAAGGGTAGAAAGAAGTTAATGTATCCTGAAGATACTAAAACTAATCATTGTTATGGACATTGCTATCATTCAACTCAAGCACTTTATTATTTGATGGACACTGATAAATTAGTTCCTATGAGTGCTGAAGATTATCGTGGAGAAAAACATTGGTGGTTGCAAGATGGTGAGAAGATTTATGATGTAACTGCAGAGCAGTATTATTGTGTTGGTAAATTGCCACCTCACGAAGGTGGAAAGAAAAGTTCTTGGTATGGTTGGAAAGGAAGACCTCAACAGATTTCACTAGATTTGATGGTTAGGGTTCTAGGTGAGCGACTGATTGAGGATGTTGTGACAGTTCCTTAAGTGGCACAGGGGCCTTGACAGGTAATTAAAAATCGAGTATATTGATTTCATTGGTTGAGAGATGCCCTCGGCAGATTACTCTCTCCAATACTTTAAACTAATGCTACTTGGAGCAATTTTATGACACTAATTAACAAGGTCACCGCTGATTTTGATCTCAGCAACTATCTTGACCGTTGGACGCAAGAACAATGTAACTCCCGCCAAAAGTATGGAACTTTTGTAAAATTTTCATACTTCGATGTTTCGACCAAAAAGATTTATGATGATGATCTAAACAACGCGGCGGTTCGTTCGGAACAAAACAGTGATGATGCTACAGATGACATCGCTTATAGCTACGACGAACACGGATGGGATTACTCCCCGTTCCCCCCAATCATCTCTACTACCGGAAAAATCAAAGATGGTCGCACTCGTATCCGCGCTGCAATTCTTGCTGGTTGGAAGCGAATTCCCGTTGCAATTTTTAGTTATCAGGCAGATGTTCCTGAAGAACTCTCAGATGTAATTGATGGATTGGTTGCAAACGATCACCTTGTTGCTCGTCGTGCAACTATGAACGACATTATCACCGCAGGAGTATATCTTGTTGGGAAGGGTTATGTAAACCAAGACCAGGCTTCTATTGATGACTGGCTTTATAATGTTGTTGACATCGAGCGTTTTTACAGCAATATTGCTGGTACAATCACCAAAATCGGTAAAGCAATTCTTGCTCAATCCACTCCTACTGGCGATCCTATCATTGTAAATAAGGATCGTTCAGAATGGATTGACTATCTGGAAGATTGTAAAGAAGTGAAGGCACTTGATGTTGCTCTCCCAGATGAAGTTACTCCCTTCAATGAAAATCAACTGGTTCTTTATTCGACTGGTAAGACTAACGCCCGTCGTTGCTGGGTAGACCAAATCCTTTCCAACACTACTCACGGTCATCACACTTACATCGTTCTTTATAGCACTGAAAAAACCGCAGAAAAACTGCGTCAAGAAATGAAGAACTTTGCCAATGACCTAGAAATGTTTTATACTCAGACTGTGAAACTTATCAACAGTCAGTTGGTAGGAATCCAAATCTCTCTACCTGAGAATCGTCCTTTCACAATTGTGGGTGCTATCCCTCAATTTGCTGATGATGAGACTCATAAAGAACTTCGTTCGCTGAACCGACTCATCCCACTGAACCAGTTCTGATACTGTCACAAGCCCCCTTGCGGTTCCCCCGTAAGGGGGTTATTATGTATTCATACGAAATGAGGTCTGTGATTCAACTCCGTCCCCACCAACAAAAAGCACTGGATGCCCTCGCCAAGTATAGCAAGGGTATCTGTGTGTTTCCCACTGGCGGTGGTAAAACCAATGTGGGTATCTTCGATGCTATTCGCGTTTTTCAGTCTAAGACTCCCCAGACTGTCGTAGTTGTTGCCCCTCGCATTCTTCTTGCTGAGCAACTCTCTGCTGAGTATCTTGAGTTCATCACCAATGCTGCTGTGATGCACGTTCATAGTGGCGAAACTCATCACTACTCCAGCACCAAGCCAGACACCATTCACAACTGGTTTCAGAACACTGCTGGACACAAACTCATCTTCACCACCTACAACTCCCTACAGCGTCTTGTAGACGCCGATGTGGTGGTCGATACCATCTACTTCGATGAGGCACATAACAGCATTCAGCGTCACTTCTTCCCTGCTGTAGAGCACTTCAGTCAGGAAGCATCCCGCTGCTATTTCTTCACCGCTACTCCTAAGTATTCGGTGACTATCGGCAAACCTGGAATGAACGACACTGATGTGTATGGTCAAATCATCGCTAAGGTTCCCGCACCCGAACTGGTGAATGGTGGTTACATCATTCCCCCTAAGGTGATTGCGAAGCAACTGCAGATGGTGCAGAAAGGCGATGATATTGCTCAGCGTGACCGCGACAATCTTCTGGAAGTTCTGGAAGAGAATCCCGTCAATAAGATTCTGATTTGTGCGAAGGCAACCAAGCACATTATCGGTCTTCTGTCCGAAACTGATTTTGCTGAGGTTGTTGCTGAGCAGGGTTACTCTGTGATGCACATCACTGCGAAGCACGGTGGTTTCATCGACGGTGAGAAGGTCAACCGTGAGGTGTTCTTCGACACTCTGAACGCTTGGGGTCGTGACCCTGAGAAGAAGTTCATTGTTCTGCACCACAGCATTCTTGCTGAGGGCATCAACATCTCCGCCCTTGAGGCAGTTGTGTTTATGCGTGATATGGACATTGTGGGTATCGGTCAGACTGTTGGCCGTACTCTGCGTCTGCATCCCGATGATGCTGCTGGTATTCGCAACGGCAGTATTGCCCCTGGTCAACTGGAGCAATACACCAAATCTTTCGGTCTGGTGATTGTTCCTGTGTTTTCCAAGGCAACTGCCTCTGCTGCGAAGAAAGTCCAGAATGTTGTGGACATTATCTTTGAGCAGGGTGATGTGGCGGTGAGCACCATCCGCCGCTGAGGCGGGGTGCGTCTCAATGAGAACCCAGATGGCCACTAGACCAAAAACGGGATTTTCTGCGAATTCTACGCAGAAGGTCCTGTTGCCCATCACCGACAACAAAAACGCGGCAGAATCGGTTTTTATCACTTTGACCGATGCAATTATCAAGATTGGTATTTTCTTGATAGTCCTGTGTTGAGACGGTCTAAAAACTGTCACACACCACTTGACACCTTCACCCTTTACTCCTAAACTACTACAGTAAACGCAAAAAAGATTATGGTTTCTCCCACCTGGACTGTTACTATCGGTATTAGTGGCGCAATTTATGAAGTTCAGATTCCTGGAACTTCCTATAGGCAAGTAGAGCAGATTGCTAAGCAACAATATCCTGGTTGCAAAGTTTGGAGTTGCCAACCAAACCGTCTATGAGTATTCCAAATTCAACAATCTTGGACCCAGTTTCTTATGAACCTGGGTTCATTTCTAAATGTGGAGAATGGGCCGTTGTTCCCTATGGAACTCGCTTTATGCTAATCCACAAAGGTCAACAAGTTCAAATCGCAAACACTATTCAAAGTGCTAAGAGTCACATAGAAAAGCATCTAAAAGCACAAAAAAAGAATAAAAGTTCTGCTACTCTTGAAGAACACCTATGAATAACTTTACTCAAACCTGCCACAAACCATACGACAGACATACCTACACAGTAAAATTAAAAAACGGTGGTTCCATAGATTTTGGTGATTTTGAGTCTGCCAGAGAATATTGGTGGTCTCTTAGAGAAGTTCCAAATTACCTTGATTTTATTGTCGTCAACGATATTAAAAGTTCTAAGAAATCTGGTGGAAGAGGGTTTGCATAATAAATAGCAAAAAGGAGAATCTAAATGAATACCTTTCAATCAACATTACTCATCATATTTGGTGTTATTGCCTATATGATGATTATTAAGAAGTGGGAATATGAGAAACTTGCAAAGGAACTTGAGAAAGAATTCGGAGAATCTTGAAAAAGTATAAAGCAACTGCTTGGAGAATTATCGCTAAGGCTCTTGGTGAAAAATCTGGAAAGACTGACAGTGAGGCGGATAAAATTGCTTTTATCCGCCTTTTGATTATGATACAATTAATTGTAACAAACGGGTTTATTATTGCAAATGCTATAAGACACTGGAACAACATTGATTATGCAATTACTCAAACAAAAGTGGAATGTTCAAGAACTGAATAGAACTCTTATTGCGAGACTGATAGGGGAATTGGAAGGTGTATCATATTTACTTGACTGCTTAGACGAAAAGGACTATAATACTGTTAGAGACCTTCTCTCTAAATACTACGATTATTATTTTTCTTTGCCCAAAAAATGAATGAACTACCGACCATATTCGCCTGAATGGCATCGTAAAAGATATCTAAAGGAAGCATTAGATTCTTATCTTGACGATTATGTTGATAATGAAGTAATTCTAAATGATATCTTGGATATTCTTTATGAAAGATCAGAGTGCTCTTATAATGATTTCAGTCGCACATTAGACCTTGAAAGTCGTATATACGCAAATAAATAGTACCATATCTGGAGACACAAATGCTTTCCACACAATATCGTATAAGAATGCAAAGAATTTGTGAAGCAATTGAGTTGGGG
>WOR8_10003291_pt1 | contig 16528 bp, 12 predicted proteins | sample DeeMarSeWOR38_10_FD_19890 | JGI IMG/M metagenome (IMG submission 19890) | reverse complement strand
AAAGGGGCAGGGCTTAGGTGTGTTAACAGATTATCTGTATTAACACTAAGAAACCCTGTGACGTAGGTCTTCGAGCGTTCAAATCGCTCCCCCTGCATCGGATTTATTTGCTAAGGAATTAGAATGAAGATTATTGCTTTTGCTGGTATGCCATGTTCAGGAAAAAGTGAAGCTGTGAAGATTGCAAAACAGTTAGATAATCCTGTAATTAGAATGGGCGATATGGTTTGGGAGGAAGTAAAAAATCGTGGTCTTGCTTTAGATGAAAAAAATGTTGGAGCAATTGCTGATCAGATGCGCAGAGACCATGGTATGGATATTTGGGCAAAAAGAACGATTGATAAAATTTTACAAAATAAAAAAAATAATTACATCATAATAGATGGTATTCGAAATATTGAAGAAATTGATGCTTTTAAAAATAAGCTTGGTAAAGATTTCATACTTATCGCTATAACAGCCTCTGATATAACAAGGCAGAAGAGATTTTTAAAACGAGGTCGAGAAGATGATAGTTCAGATATTCAAGATTTAAGAGATAGAGATAGAAGAGAGTTGAATTGGGGACTTGATACTGTTATTGCATCTGCTGATATTATTATACCAAATGATGATGGAATAAAAGAATTTAAAAAAGAGATAAAGGATTTATTATCAAGAATATAATTAAGATATAAACTAAGATTTTTTTATTTTAGTTTTTAAAATGTATAATGAAATTGATATTGCTATTAATATTTCAGGTGTGTCAATATATAACCTTACTGCATGCTCCCAGTTAAAAAATTGTGTTTCTTCCTGTTTAAAGACTGGCCAGGTTTCCCAATGTTGATTAAAATTTTCTTTTTCTTCAGGTATTTTTAAAATTATATAAAATCTAGCGCTACCAAAAGGAGCAATTATTTGCCATTTAGGTTCAATACTAATCCATGATAAACTTGGAATTAGTGTTTTATTTTCTCTTATTAAATCTTGTGTAGGATTATCTAGATACCATGAAATATTGATATTTTCATCATTATTGTTTGTGATAATAATCATTTTTGTAGTGTTTCCGTAAATAAAATTTTCATTCATAATAATTGATATTTCTCTTGGTTGAACATTGAAATTTGCTAAACAAGAAGATGTAAAAATTAATAGAAATGAAAAAAGTATTATTAAATAAGATTTTTTCATATGAACACTCATATTATAATTTTAATTACTTTTCTTATTATTGGATTCCGATAAGATTTTGTCTATTTTTGCTTCAATTTCATGTATATCTTTAATCTCTGTTGGTTCTTCTTTTGGAGGTTCTACTTTTTTTTCTTCTATGAAAATAGGTTCATTAAATTGATTCTCAAGTTGTTTTAGTTTTTCCATATAAACTTGCACGTCTTGTTGTATATGTTGTAATAGGGATTTTGTTTGGGTAATCATTTCCACTGTTTCTTTTTTCTTAGATAAAGGACCTTTTAAGTATTTTGTTACTATATCTGGTTTTTCAATCACTATAGGTTTTTGAGGTAATTTTATAATTTTTTGTTTTCTTATGTATGAATAGATAAGAACCGATATTGGAATTGATATGATTAAGATTATTAATATTAAGGTAGGAATCGGTAATAGTGGCTCTTCACCGTAAGCTGAGACTGACTCATTTGAAATAATATAGATATAGTCCCAAACCCCATCTCCATTTTGATCGATAAGATATTTATCATTTTGTTTTACAACAGCTGTTGTTGCTTTGGTTATTGGATTGTATAAGATATCAAAGACATTGTTTTGAGATGCATCGACAAGATAGTATGGTTGGCCATTGATAAAAATTCTTGTTATATCATTTTTATTTACTGGGTTTGAGCCAAGTGATGTTTCATCAATATCAGAAAGACCATCATTGTCATCATCGGTATCACCTAAGTATTTACCATCTGGGGAATCATTGTTTGGTATCCCATCATTATCTGTATCAGTTGGATAAATATTGATGTCTAAAGAATTAGTTCCATATGAACTTTCCATTTCATCGCTGTAACCATCATTATCATCATCAGTATCTACAGAATTTGGTATATGATCATTATCTGTATCTTCCGGATAATTACCTGGATTATTTGGATCAGTTCCATATAATTGTTCTTCCGAATCTGACCATCCATCACCATCAGTATCAATAATTGTTGTATCTATTGTAAATGTAAGACTTGAATAGTTACTTGTTTTATTGTCAAAACTTTTTGCTCGAACATAAAATGTATGCACTCCATCTGATAATATATCTATTGAGGTCCAACTTAAGACATTTCCAATTGATGTTTCTGGACTATTGTCAATTTTTACTAAGTAACCTTTAATACCTTCTATATAGATGGATTCGGTCCAAGAAAATGTTGGTGTATTATCTGATTTTGAAGTAACTATCAATAAATTACCTGGTGGTGATATAATATCTGGAAGAACAATTTGCATTAGTGGAAATCTGTCTATATTTCCTTCAGATATTGTATAAGGAGAGTCACCTATTCCATCCCCATTTTTATCTGCCCCTCTATACTTATCCCAATAATTACCTTGGGCTCCATTATCCCACGAATTATTATTTTCATCAATTGCATTGTTATCGTTCTTCCAGAAATTATTGAGATAAACAAAATTATCATTTGAATTAAGCCAAATCTTTATTGTCTGCAAATTAGAATAAATATTACATCTTGTTACTATATTTCTGTTTGAATCAAATCTTATGTCTATTGCATTTTCACAGTTAAATATATTGCAATTTTGTATCTGGTTATCGTCAGAATTAGTGATTATCAGAACACCATTTGCAAAGTCTTGCATGTCGCAATTCTTTACTATATTATAATTACCTGATATTTTGACACCTTGTTTACTATTATCAATTCCAATTAAATTACAATCAGATATTGTATTATATGAGGACCTAACATTGATAGCAACTCCCTTGAATTTTGTATTTATAATACAGTTTGTAATAGTACAACCAATACTTCCAGGTGGTATAGATATTGCAAATTCTCCAGTATTGATAATCTGAAGATTACTAATATCAACATAAGAGCTTGATAGAGTAAATGCAACATTTCCAGAGCTGTTTATTATTGTATTACTTGGATCTTCTCCAATTATCTCAATTTTTTGTTTAACATTTAGATCATGTTCATTATAAGTTCCTTTTTTAATTAGAATTATATCTGTAATATCAGCACTTTCAATTGCATTTTTAATACTGGTAAAGTCACCATTTCCGGTAATATCTACAATTATGGTTTCTTGGGTTACTGGTGGAATTGAAATAACAGTTGATGAAAGAGTTGCAGAAATGAACAGGAATATTGATATGAATAAGATTGATTGGACTCCTATTTTCCTATTCATTTTTCCCTCCCCTCCTTATCTTTCTTTTCGAATTTTTTGAGGAGTCCTTTCTCAGTTAGATAAATAAGTACAATATTTTTGACAACTTCTGCTTCAGAATTTCCTAAAATTCCAACTTGTTCTTTTATAATTTCCCTGATTGCGGGTGGAAAACCAACTGGAAATCTTTGACTTTTACCCATCCTTGTTATCTCGAGTGTGATTCATATATGATTCTTTTATTTATAAATATTGTGATTCATATATGATTCATATGTGAATCACTTAAGGAGAGATATTTTGTTTAAAAAATTGTCACTATTTTTAATTTAAATAAATCAAAATGTCTTAAAAAAAATTTATTGCTAAAATCAAATAAGTTTATTTTTTATTCTTGAAATAATAAATCGAACTCGTAGATTCCTTTTTCCTTTTTAAATATGATATTACAAAATAGATAATTGTTATTAAAAATAAGAAAATGAAGATGTAGTAATATTGGAATTCTTCGGTCTTACTTTTAGGAGTAACAATATAAAGTTTAACTGCAATCTCAAGCTCAAAGTTCATACCACTTCCACCAGGTCCAATAGGTATATCTGAATTAATTATTACTCCAGTTTCCCATTTTTCATTGTAAAATAATTCCTTTTTATAATCAGGTATGCTTATTATTATTTCAATTTCATCTGATGATTTTGGAGGGATATAGAGTCTATCTGGATTGGTAGTGATCCAAGAAGTATCTGGGAATGGAGAAAATCCCTTTGTTATAACTTTAGGAGCAGGATTTTCAATAACAGAGGTTACATTTACAGCATATGAATATGGATTGATAATCTGAATTGGATGTGTAATTTTTTCATCTTCATCAAACCACTTATTCATTTCAATAGTCAATTTTCCTGGCCATATTTTTATTCCAGCTTGAGCTAATATTGAAAAAGAAGATGCTAAAGTTAAAAATATCAGAAGTAAAACAATTGTTTTCTTCACCCATCTCTCCACATTGATATAAATATAGGTATAATTAATTTTTTCTACTTACGATTTTGAGTATCTTTTTAGAAAATAAATTGATATAAAATTGATTATTTATTTATAATTTATATTAACTTATAGAACCTCTAAAGTAAATTGTAGTTGTTTGCCAAGTATGATTAGTAGATATATTACCTAATAATAGACAAATATCAAAGGTTTTTGAGTCACTAGGATTTAAACCTTGATCAAATTCAATTGTATATGAACTATTTACATAATTTTCAAAATCAAGTCCTTCAATAAAAATTGCATATTCATCCATTCCTGGAGACACACCTGACTCATTTAAATCCATATCTCCCTCATCAGTTGATGCATTTGTTCTTATCTCAGTATCCATAGGAATGGTACCATTGTTGTAAAGTGTAAAAGTTCCACCTGTTGTGTTTGACCAAATGCCTGAAAAAACTTTACTAAAGTTATAAAATGAAAGATTTACATCAATATCAATGTCTCCGTCTGGATCAAAAGTAATAATTACAGTATCTTCAGTTGCAGCAAAAACTAAAGGTGTACTTGCTGCTAGCATAATAAATGCAACCAATATTGTAAATCCTATTTTTTTATCCTTTCTAAAACTCGAAAATAATATATTTTGGATTTCTCCTTTGTTTTTCCTCATGCATCCCCTCTCCATACACTCTTATCATGTTATTAACCTAGTAACTTTGATGTATGGAGCGGTTTAAATGCCTTTTTTGTAGATAGTTATGCAGAGACATATGCATAAGGTTCTTTATCTAATAATATATAAGAAAAATAAATTTTTAGGGTGGTTTTTTTATTTACTACTAAGTAAACAATTGCATATTTCTGAAATCGAGTACTATATCTATGATTGTGATCCTTCAAAGGATATGGTTGTAGTCTGCCAGCTATGGTTTGCAGAAAGATTTATCCCAATACGTAAGCATACATCAAAGGTTTTAGAGTCCTGAGGTAATAATACTGTATCAAAGTATGCATTATATGCGCTTTCCAGATAAAGTTCTGAGTCAAGACCTTCTATGAATATTGCATATTCATCCTGCTGTGGGGGAGTACCTGTTGCGTTTAAATCCATGTCTCCTTCATCAGTTGACGCATTGGTTTTAATTCTTGTATCCATTGCTACTGAACCATTATTATAAAGTGTGAATGTCCCACCTGTTGTGTTTGTCCATGAATTGGCTTGTACTTTTGAAAAATTATATGCCGAAATATTTACATCAATATCAATGTCTCCATCAGGATCAAAAGTAATTATTAGGTCATCTGTTGTAGCAGCCATCACCAAAGGAGTAAAGGCTGCTAAAATCATAGTTGTTACTAATAGTACATTAACTTTCTTTATTTCCATTTGCATCCCATCCTCAATACACCCTCAAATTGTGTTAAAGTGCAAAATTTGCAATATAATATAAGCTTTTATAATTTTCGTTATGTTTTTTAATTTGTATAAGGAGAATTCATATGTTACAACTTGGTATCATATAATAAAAATATTGCTTTATTAGATTTATTTCCTATTTATTAAACTTGATATTCTAGATAATAAATCTTCAAATTTATTATTGAATTTGTTATTGTTTGATTTATTTGCTTTTTCAATAGTTAATGTAATTTCAAATTTTTTCTGAATTAAATATAATGCAATAATAGTTATAATAATGACTATTATTAACCATATTAAAACTAAAAATGGTTGATCTTTTTCTCTTAACTTTTTATCTTTATCAATAACGCTGATTTTTTTTGCAATAGCATTAATTAAATTGTCATTGTCTCGAACAATAAGAGTAATTGTATAATTCCCAGATTTTGAATAGATATGAACTGGATTTTTTAAATAGGAAAAATTACCATCGCCAAACTCCCAGGTATAATTTATTATTTCACCATCTGGATCATAACTATCATTACCATAAAAGAAAATATTTTCATTTGTGTAAGAAATGTTTGGTGCATTGATTATTGGTACTGGTAGTTCTTTTGGAGGTTGAAGTTTGATTATTTGTATTTTGTGAGAAGCAACTGTTTCTGCACCGATATTATCTTGTACTTTTACTCTTACTGTATAATTTCCTATTTTTGTATATTTGTGTGTAATTTTTATATCATTAATCCAATCTGTATCAAATATTCCATCATTTTCAAAATCCCAAGAATAACCTACAATATATCCATCAGGATCATAGCTGTAATAAGAATAGAATATTACTGTTTCATTTACATAAGCAGTTTTTGGTGCTGTTATTTTGGCAATTGGATGCTGATTTGGTGGTGGGACATAACCACCTCCTCCTCCACCGGGAGGTGGTGGAGGTGTAGAAGATTTCTTTTCTGTTGTAAAATAATAGGTAGCTGACGAATTAACAGTGCTATCATTAACAATAACTCGCCAATAATAGTTTGTAAGGTATGAACTAGCTTGTGAGTATGTCCAAAAAACTGTTGAATTTGCTGAGACATTATTTTCAATTTGTCTTAAAATCCATGAACCTGTTGAATTTTCAAACCAGTATATTGTTAGATTGTCTCCTTCTATATCAAAAACATCAACATGACAGGTTGGTCGTATTTCAGTTTGTGTGTTTCTGTTTGGAGGATATTCGTTTGATATTGTTGGTGCGCCCTGTTCTGCTGTTATAAACCAAAAGCTTTCATTCACCCAAGTACCATTTATTGAATCAGTTGCATTGACATAAACTGTATAATTTGTTATATAATTTAAACCAGATAACGGACAATTCTTTTGTCCATCTGCATCATTTATTCCAGATGAATTCCCAATATACGGCGATGTTTCAATAGTCCAATTTATTAAATCGTTTTCAGGATCATCTATTGTTATATACCAATAAGCACTATTTTTTGATATATTTATTGTTTGATTTGAAGGAATTGGATTGTAAATTATTAAGGGTTGATTATCAAGGGTTGTAAAGTGAAAAATTTCTGTTTTATTGTTTTTTGAATCATTTACTGAAACCTTCCAGTAATATTTTTTCGAATAATCATTTGCCTGTTGAAATGTCCATTGATAAGTCCCATTTGGAACCGATGAATTTATTTGTCTTAATATCCAACTGCCTGTTGAGTTTTCATACCAGTATATTTTCATTAAGTCTGCATCAACGTCACTAACTTCAATTTGACATGTAACATTTAATTCGATATTTTTTGATTTATTTGCTGGATATTCATTATTATGTATGACAGATGGTTGATTTGGCCTTGTAGCAAATATCCAAGTCTCAGATTTGTTTTGATATTCATGGTCTCTAACTATAACATACCAATAACAAATCATTCCTTTTATTGGCTCATTCCATACTACTGTTGCAGTTGACCAATCACAAGGAACATCTTTATCCACACCTATCAATGTGTCATTTGATGCATTATAAAAATATACATCTACGGTGTAACCAGTTGCATCATAAACATCCACACTCAGTATTACTGGAACAATAACATCAACAGATTCATTTGCAGGATCAGGATTTCTAGGTTTTGATGGTGGTTCATTTGGGATCGGATTAAATGATAATCCAAGCTGATCATCTGCAAAAACTGCATTAATAAAAATTGAAGTTAATTGGATACAAATTACAAATGTAAGTAAAAATATTTGTAATATGCCTCTTCCTTTCATCTCGTTTCCTTCCGATTCCTTTTATTATATTGTTATTAATTAGCACGATATCTTGTGTCACTGATTATATATAAAAGAACCCTGTCAGAATTACAGGAAGGAAATTTTTCAATTTGACAAAATTACAAAAAAAAAACACAAAGAATAATATTATAAAATAATAATAAAAAAATATTTAAATCTATATATTAATATTAAACCTATGGGGGAAGTTTATAAACAAAAAATCAGCTTAAAAATAATAATTTATGCTTTTTTACTATCGTGTATAATAATGGTTGTAACTACACCTATTCATGAAGCAGCTCATTGGGTGATGTCAGATCTAGATCCTTATATTGAACCAATTGAATTCCATCTTTTTGATGATAAATCTTTTCAAAATAACAATAACGTTTTATCTTCTGCTCTAGGCTATGTTGTTGTAAAGGAAAGATACCCGGGTGCATTTGAAGATAGACCATTTTGGTTTGATTTACTTCAAGAAATAATTTGCGTTTCAATCCAAATTCTTATTACTTTATTAACTGTAATAAAACTACTTAAATTATTAATTGAAAAAAATCTTAAAACAATTAAAACTGCATAATAAGTTTTATATTGCAACTGATCTAAATGTAACAGTAATGGACAATGGGTCACCTTTTGTAGAAGTACTAGCTGTTGTCAATTTTAAATCAAATGTTTGCCAAGCACCAATTGCTAGATTTGTAATAAAAGTATTGTAGTTTAGGGTAATTCCTGTCCAAGTACCAATATCACTACGATTGTATTCGAGAGTATAATTATCAAAATCCTGAGACGAGCTTAGAACCCATTTAGCACCAGTAGTTGCATTTGTTGCATTGGATGCCTTGATTTGGATATCTAATAAAACATCACCTTGGTTTGAAAGATTGAAATAAAATCCTATTGTTTCATTATAACTACCTATTGTTAAAGTTCCTTGGTTCCAAGTACCAGGATTAATGTCAATGGTTTCATCTGGATTTGCGTTATAAAAACATATTGCATCAGCGCTAATTGGTGCTGTTTCGTTTGATGAACCTGATTTATTACCGATACTATAAAATTCATAATAGCCTGTGCTGTATGGAAAATTGAAATCCCAACTCCAGGGAGATTGTGTATCAGGATTATAACTATCACTCCATATTGTCCATTTTAAACCTTCACCGCCTGTTGATTGTGTTGTTGCATTGACGTAAATCTCGTCAATATAAACATGCTCATTATTAGTCGCAGCATCACAACGGAATTTAATTTTCATATCAATTGGAAAAGTGTAGTCTGTTTCATTTATCCAAACAATCTCATTGTAAAATTGACCATTTACAAAATCAACTCCTTGAACATAAGTTGCTACCTGTAGCCAAGCAGTCCCATCATAATATTCAACAAAAAAATCATGGCCTGATCCCATACCTATAGAATAAAACCAAAAATCAACCTTAATGCATTCATGACCCGGATTATGAACATCTATTGAATGAGTATAATAAAATGATGAAGGATCACCACTGTTATCAGAAATTTCCACGGCATTACTTCCTTCATGGGCGTATGTTCCATCAGTATATTCAAAGCAATCATAACCACCATCAGTATAATTACCCCAATCAAAGGAAGCGCCTTCAAAACTATCAAAACTTAGTAATTCCCATGAATCCCAACTTTGATTATCATCACTATAACGATAAAACAAAGTTACTTTATCTAATTCGGAACTTCCAGTAGCTGTAATATTTAAAGGTGATGATCCTCTAATATATGGTGAGATGGAATCAACTGATGTTACCAAACTTTCAGTTGTAAAGTGAAAAGTATCTGAGTCATTAATTCCTGTAGTGGTACTAACACTAACATTCCAGTAATATGTTTTGGAAAAGTCACTGAAATTTTCATTTGTTTGATAATACGTTCCATTACTAACAAGATTGTTAATACCAAAAATCTGCCAAGAGCCTTCACTATTACTAAACCAAGTAATAGTCATTAAATCTCCCTCAGCATCATTAACAGTAATACTCATTTGAGGTGTAACACTCACACCGGTACTTTCATTTTCAGGAACTTCATCTGTGATTGTTGGTAGTGAATTTGTTTTAACAAATGCATTATCATAATTATCTGACCATTTATCCAAGGTTAATGTATAAGTCCAATTTGCATAGCCCCAAGCTTGATAATAATATGTAACTCCATCTGTAACTCCATTATCCTCATAGTTTGTTAATGATCCATTATAAACTTCTAATCCATTTCCTCGAGCCCAGCTTGAAATTGTATTTCTTTCAATATAAGTGTTGTTTGCTCCTTGTCCATTTACCCAAGAAAGGTAAATCATATTCGAATTATTGGCTTGTGCTGTTAAACTATTTGGCGGGTCAGGTTTTGTAAGAAATGCTTTTACATCTCCTGATTCATCCCAACCTTCGCTATTATTTGCTTTTGTATCAACATAATATAATACACCTTTTGAAAGTGCTCCAGTAACACTTGTTTCATGGCTAAATTCTGCTCCATTTGCAATTAATCCCTTGGACACATTATAATCTGTAGGCGGATTTTGAATTCCCCAAAGAATGTAACAGTAAGTATCTGCAGTTCCATTATTTTGAAGCCATCCATTAAGAGTTGCATTTGTTTCCTCAATTCCTGTTGATTCATTTGTTACTACAGTAGGTCCAACTACGCCAACATCGGTTGTATCTTGTTTTTCACTTGTATAAGTAGTTTCTATTCCATCACCATTTCGATATCTAACTCTAAATCCATATGTTGTACCACCATTTAGTCCACTAGCATTATAATAATATCTACCGCCTGATGAATAAGTAATCCAACCACTATCAGGAGCACCTCCAGTTACACATTCAAAGTAAGCAGCAGTAAATCCTGATAACGGATTAGATGGATGAACAACGCTCATATTTATCCAGTTGATTCCATGGGAATCTATAGAAAATTCTCCATCGGTTGGTGGATTACAATATGTAAATACAGTTTGCTCAGAAGGATTATAATTGCTTTCATCACCATCACCATTACGATAGCGTACTTGACATCCATATTCAGTATTTTCAGAGAGACCAGTTCTATTATGATAATAAATACCGTTTTGCCAACTACTATTGTTTGCGCCACCAGTTACCCAATTGAAATAACTACCTGTTAGTCCACTAGTTGGATTAGGTGGTTGTACAACAGTTGCATTTGCCCATAATAGGTTACTTGTAAAAGTTATTTCCAGATCAGTTGGAGGATCAACATCTGTATATTCATATGAAATAGGAGTGCTATAGCTACCTTCGTTTGATGTATAATTACTATCCCTTGCTTTTACTTCATAACCATACTGTGTATTTTCGGATAAACCCGAATCGGTGTAATTATAATCATCTGATTGCCAGCTACTATCCGACCCACCAGAATTACCTGTTGTTTCATTAAAAAAATATGAAATCGGAGGGGTTTCATCACTTGCTATTGTTGCTACCATTGTTATACTTGATGAACTTGTCTCATAAGGTTCAGTAGACCAAGTCATAGGGTCAGGAGTTGGTGGATCAGTATCTGGAGCTGCTGAATAGTCAATTGTCAAATATGTATGATCACTATAGGAGCTATGACTATAATCATAAAAGAAAACCTCTCTGTTGTTCCAAGCACCTGCATCATCTAAAACAATACCAAATCTGTCCGGAGTATTATTGTGAGTAAAATCATCTACCCACTCATCAAAGATATTTTTAATATCACCAGTTGTGAAACTACTTCCGCTTCCACCTCCGTTGATTGCATTCCAAGTATAATAGTTTGTAGTTCTTGAATAAGTACTTGGATCCTCAGCACCTTCAAGAGCAGGACAATCCTCTTGTTCTAGACCATACATTACAGGTGCAGTACCCATATCATTTTGAGTAACATACCCAGTAAAGGTTACATAATTAATAGAACCATTAATAATTTCACCTGATATTGGAAAAGCCCAATACCCATCCCAACGCTGACCACCTGACCTTCCTATTTGAACGACATCACTGTCATCATGATTACCACCATTATCATACATGTCATAGATGTCTGCTTCCAAATATATTGTATCAGCATCAGCCTTAATAGGATAAGAAGCTTGGTTAAGCCAATTCTTATTAATCATTTTTGAAATTAAAATTTCAGAACCTGTTTTTTTCAAAGAAAGAAAAATTGAATTTTTATTATCTTCACTATCTTTGGAATAAGGTTCATTAAAGAAAAATTGGACTTCTCCTGTATTTTTATCAATAAACAATACTCTTCCTTGAGTAAAAATTTCATTTTCTTCTAATTTTATATCATTGATAAAAACTTCCAAATTATCAGATAGAGCCATTTTAAAATTGAATTGTAAATAAGAAAAATTACTATCATTATATTGAGAGGGCATGTTATCAATAATTAAATTCTTACCAAAATATTGAGGATGATAAATAAATTCTACATCAATTCCATCACCAAAAGCATTTGAATAAACTATCTTATTTCCCAGTACAACTCCACCAGTGTGGTGAGGTAATGAAATCAACTCTTTTTCACCATAATCACTTATCCAGGATAAATCCAATAGTTCAATTCTGAAAAAAGAATTATCATAACTATATTCAACTAAATCACTCGAATCTAAAAATGCTTTAAGCTTTGTATCATAAAAACCTCTTGTTACTTCGTAATCAAAATTCAGATCATTAGATATAACAAAATTAGTGTTTATATCTTCAAATTTACCATTATCATTAATATAATGAATTGGTCCTACACCGATTCTGTTTTGATATGAACCATCATCATTTCTAAATTTTTTAGAATAAAGTGTTCTATCAATTGTCAATTCAGAACTTGGGTCTATATTATCATAAATTGTTTTTTCAGCTGTACCAAAATCTGATGGTTCTATTGGAATTATTGTATTATTTTCTTCTTTAATTATTTCTTGATTTTGTATAGGGTTAGACTCATTTTTTGTTTCATTGTAAACATTTTGATTAAGTGTTATATTTGTTTCATTAAAAGACTGATTTAAAAGAGGAGTTGTCTTGTTATCTGATGAATTATTATAAGAATAGTTTTGATTTATAGGGATTGTATTGTTATTTTTTGAAATTTCAGTACTATTTGTTTCAGAATTTGTAGTATTTGAAAAAAGAAGATTTTCAAAATCAGAATTAGTTCCATTTGTTGAAACGCTATTTATATCATTATCAATAAAAGAACTAGCAGAGGCAATAACTGCAAAAAGAAGAATAAAAGCTAAAATAATTGATAAAGATTTTTTTAAAGGCAATCTTTTGATTTTATTGAAATCATTACTTGTTTTAAATTTTTTTGCTGATTTATTTAACAATGAATCAACATGTTTCTCAATATTTGATATATAGTAATTTTTTTTGCATTTACATTTATCTTCTCTTGAGATTACTGAAAACAAACGAGGAATCCCCATCCAAACTCTCTAGCGTTTAAGGTATATATACCAAAATATATATAACTTATGCTTTTTTAGGATATATTTACTTATCTATCAAAAACGATAACTTAATCAATATAATTTCTTATTTTCCGCTCAGATATTAATGTATGAAGCAAAAGTTAAAATCGGTCTCAAAAAAGGTGTATCTGATCCTGAGGGAGCTAACACCTTGAAGGCATTACATCTCCTTGGTTTTGATAAAGTAAAAGAGGCTAGAACCAATAGAACTGTTGATCTATTAATTGATGGAAAAAATAAGGAAGAAGTAAAAAAGAAGGTAGAAGAGATGTGCCAGCGACTTCTTACAAATCCAGTAATTCATACATATGAAATAGAAATTATTGAAAAATAAAAAACTATCGGGGAGTGCAATTGGATATAGATAGATTATTTAAGAAAAAAAATTATCCATTCGAATTATTTGAAATCGATGTTTTTTCTGCATCAGATAAAGAACTTAAAGGCATTAGTGATAGAATGGGAATTGCTCTTGCATTGCCTGAGATGAAAAGAATTAAAGAATATTTTAAAGAAAAAAATAGAAATCCTACTGATGTTGAACTCGAAGCTCTCGGCCAAGCGTGGTCAGAACATTGCTGTTATAAATCTTCAAAAATTCCCTTAAAGCAACATGTTTTTGGGATCGAAGAAGATAAAATAATTACTCGGGAAGATGCTGGAGTTATTGAGTTTGATAAAGACCATTATTATTGCGCTGCATTAGAATCCCATAACCATCCCTCGGCAGTTGAGCCATATGGTGGTGCTGCAACTGGTGTTGGAGGTATTGTTAGAGATGTCGTATGTATGGGATCACAACCTATTGCATATATTGATCCATTATTTTTTGGACCTTTAGATCTAGCATTAAAAGAAGTACCAAAAGGAACCAAACATCCAAGATATTTGTTTAAAGGGGTAGTTGATGGAATAAGAGATTACGGGAACAGAATAGGTATTCCAACATTATCTGGACAAGTGTATTTTCATAAAGGATACACTGGAAACTGTCTTGTTAATGTTGGATGCATTGGTGTCATGAAAAAAGAAGAACTTATTCATAGCAGAGCTAAAGCACCAGGAAATATCTACATTTATGTAGGTGGAAAAACTGGTAGAGATGGAATTCATGGTGTAACATTTGCTTCAGCTGAGCTTACAGATGAAAGTGAAGAATCCAGCAGATCAGCGGTACAAGTAGGAGACCCTATTACAAAAGAACCTTTAATTCATGTTACTCTTGAATGTAATAGAAAAGGGCTTCTTGAAGGACTTAAAGATTTTGGTGGAGGGGGACTTTCTTGCGTGAGTGGTGAACTTGCTTATGCAGCTGGATTTGGTGCTGAAATTCATCTTGATGATATTCCTTTGAAAGAAGAAGGACTTTCACCATGGGAGATTTGGGTATCTGAAAGCCAAGAACGTATGATGTTTCTAGTTGATCCTAAAAATGTTGATAAGGTTCTACATATTTGTAAACAATGGGATGTAACAGCAGTTGTTGTTGGAAAAGTTATTGATGAAAAGATAACACGAGTTTTTTTCAAAGGTAAGAAAATCCTTGAAATGGATATGGATTTTTATACAGGTGGACCAGAATATGACAGCTGTCAACGACCATTTGTAATTCCAAAAACAAAAAAATTTGAAGAAAAAGATTTTAAAATGCCTGACCTAAATGATATCTTAAAAAAGCTTCTTATAAGTCCAAACATTGCATCTAAAGAATGGGTAATTCGTCAGTATGACCATGAAGTTAGGGGTAATACCGTAATTAAACCTTTACAAGGAAAAATTGGAATTCAAACACATGGTGATTCAACAGTTTTGAAACCTCTTGAAGATTCATTTAGAGGTCTTGCTGTAACAGCAAATATTAATCCAAGATTTATGGAAAGAGATCCTTATTGGGGTGCTTGTTCAGCAATCGATGAAACCTGCAGAAATCTAGTTTCAGTTGGTGCAAAACCCGACTCTTTACTTGATTGTTTGAATTTCGGTAATCCTGAGAAACCTGAGAAGATGGGAGAGTTTTATGAAGCATGTAGAGGTCTTGGAGATACTGCAAGAGAATTGAAACTTCCATTTGTTTCTGGAAATGTAAGTTTCTATAATGAATCAGTAAAAACTGCTGTTCCACCAACTCCTGAAATTTTTGGTGTTGGAATTGTAACTGATATTAGAAAATGTGTGACTTCTGATTTTAAAGAAGAGGAAAATCCAATTTATCTAGTTGGTAAAGAAACTGAAAAGGAGATGGGTGGATCTGAGTATTATAATATTTTGGATTTTGATGAAGGAATTGTTCCAAAAACAGATTTACAAATTTTGAAGAATTGCATTAATAGCATTCTTACTTCAATTGAAAAAGATTATGTTTTATCATGTCATGACGTAAGTGAAGGTGGTATTGCAGTGTGTCTAGCAGAAATGGCAATCGGTGGAGATTTTGGTGGTGAAATAGATGTTTCAAATGTCAATAACAATTTACGAACGGACTTTAAACTATTTTCTGAATCAAATACAAGGTGGATTATCGAAATTAAGAAAAAATATTTGATGGATTTTGAAAAAACTTTGAAAAAACAAAATACACCTTTTATAAAAATTGGTGAAACCAAAGGAAAAAAATTAATCATTAAGGATGGTAAAAAAGAGGTAATTAATCTTGATGTATCTGTTTTAAGAAACCTTTGGAAAAACGCTATTTGGGATATTATGGGATAGCTCGTATGCTACAAATGCTTTTATATTAAAAAAAGTATACCTATTTCGGATGGATGGTGGAATGCACGACGATGAGTTTGTAGGTGAGGAAAAAAGTAAAGATAAACTTTTTAGTCGAGGGGCTGCAATTTATTATTTTGGATCATTAGTTTTTATTGCAGGTATTGCCCTTTTAGTTTTAGGTTCTGCTTTAATTATGTTTTTTAGATTGAGTTATACTTCTGAACTTCAGGAGATACTAT